>Ga0335075_10001326_pt1 | contig 40910 bp, 39 predicted proteins | sample Lox_Sample_24_FD_206723 | JGI IMG/M metagenome (GOLD analysis project Ga0335075, IMG submission 206723) | Soil microbial communities from Loxahatchee National Wildlife Refuge, Florida, United States - Lox_Sample_2.4 | ecosystem: Environmental > Terrestrial > Soil > Wetlands | place: USA...
GTATGTCCGGCGGCTGCGGGCGAAGCTGGAAACCGCAGGCGCCACCCCGCTCATCCTGACCCAGCCCCGCGCTGGATATCGGATCGCAGCCGACTAAGTGCGCGGGGAAGTGCTTATGACGTCACAGTTTCGGAACATCACCGTGACCTTTTCGGGACTTTTCCGTGGTCACGGGCCTGCGCCAGGCGGCTTGTTAACTCTATTTTAACGTCGCAGGCACAATGTTTATGGCCGCGTTAATTCCCCGAAGTCTACGGTTAACGCGACAGGTGTCCCAGCGGCGCCCAAGGCGGGCCATGAGTCCGTGATGCCCCTATTTGCGCGTTCAACGCCGACCCCCACAAACGAGGTGGTTTCGTTGGTCTTTCTCACGAGCCGAAGACTGGCACTGACAGCAATGGCCGCCTGCGCGGCCCTGGCTCTGGCCGCCTGCGGAAGCAGCTCGTCGAGCCCCTCGACCAAGCCGAGTTCGTCGAGCATCCCCAAGCTCACCTACAAGTCGTTCAACCTGACCTTCGACGCGATGAAGGATCTGAAGGCGCTCGACTCCCGCGGCAAGGGGATCGTGGCCGCGATCCTGCCCGACACTGTCTCGTCGACCCGCTACGTCGAGTTCGACGCCCCGTACCTGAAGAAGTCGATGGAGCTCGCCGGGCTCAAGCCGTCGCAGATCATCATCCAGAACGCGCTGGGCGTTGACGCGACCGAGTTCTCCGACGCCCAGGCGGATATCACCAAGGGCGCCGACGTCCTGATCATGGACCCGCTGGACTCCGGCGTCGGGGCGAGGATCGAGTCCTACGCCAAGTCCCACGGCGTTGACGTGATCGACTACGACCGGCTGACCCTCGGCGGCAGCCGCAAGTACTACGTCAGCTTCAACAACGTCTACGTCGGCACCCTGCTCGGCAAGGGCCTGGTGTCCTGCATCGCCTCCTGGCACGTCGCGAAGCCGCAGGTCATGGTCATGCGCGGCGCCCCGACGGACAACAACGCCACGCTGTTCTACCAGGGGTACGACGCGGTGCTGGCCCCCTACTTCGCCAACAAGACGTACACGGACGTGGTCAACCCGGCCGGGACCTGGACGCCCGACGTGGCCCTGTCCGAGTTCGAGGCCGCGTACACCGCGCACCCCAACGTCAACGCGGTGCTGATGCCGAACGACGAGAACGGCGCGCCGATCATCCACTACCTGCAGACGAAGGGCATCAAGCCGGACACCTTCCCGGTCACCGGGCAGGACGCCACCCTCACCGGGCTGCAGAACGTGATCTCCGGTTACCAGTGCGGCACCGTGTACAAGCCGATCTACCTGGAGGCCCAGGCGGCCGTCGCCCTGGCCATGTACCTGCGGGCGGGCCTCACGCCGCCGTCGGCCCTGGTCAACGGCACGGTCAAGGACATCAACACCGGCGTCGAGGTGCCCTCGATCCTGCTGACCCCGGAATGGGTCACGCCGGGCACGGTGCAGTCCACGGTCATCAAGGACGGGTTCGTGCCCGCCTCCCAGCTGTGCGCCGGCTCGTACGCGGCCGACTGCACGAAGTACGGCATCTCGTGACGATGATCCGAACCAGCCCGGCGGGAGCGCGCCGGTGGTAACCGATCGATCTGGTGATGGCACCCGGCCCGGGACCCCGGGCCGGGTGCCATCCGCTGGGCCGGGGCCGTCAGACGGATCCGGCGGCGCGCCGCTGCTCCAGCTGCGCGGGGTAAGCAAGAGCTTCGGCCCGGTGCAGGCCCTGACCGACGTTGACCTCGACATCCCGGCCGGGAAGGTGACCGCGCTGGTCGGGGACAACGGGGCGGGCAAGTCGACGCTGATCAAGACGATTGCGGGGATCTGGCAGCCGAGCAGCGGCGAGCTGCTCTGGAACGGCCGCCAGGTGCACGTCCACTCCCCGAAGGACGCCACCGACCTCGGCATCGCCGCCGTCTACCAGGACCTCGCGCTGTGTGACAACCTGGACATCGTGCAGAACATGCTGCTCGGTCACGAGAGGCAGCGGTTCGGACTGCTCGACGAGGTCGGCATGGAGCTGACCGCCAAGCAGACGCTGCAGGACCTGCGGGTCACGACCGTCCGGTCGATCCGCCAGCTGGTCGGCTCGCTGTCCGGCGGGCAGCGCCAGGCGGTCGCGGTGGCCAAGGCGGTCATGCTGGACGCCAAGCTCGTCATCATGGACGAGCCGACGGCCGCGCTCGGCGTCAGCCAGACCGAGCTGGTGCTGAGCCTGATCGAGCGCCTGGCCAGCACCGGCCACGCGGTCCTCGTGATCTCGCACAACCTGAACGACGTGTTCCGGGTCGCGGACCGGGTCGCCGTGCTCTACCTGGGCCGGCTGGTCGCGGTGGGGCCGACCGCGGACTTCGACACGCAGTCGGCCGTCGACCTGATGACCACGGGTGCTTCGACCCGGCTGGGCAACGGCACAGCGGGCGCGCACGCGGGCTCGTCCGGCGCCAGCGCCGGCCTGGAGGGGCCATCCCCGCAAACCCCCCCGCTCAGCGGGAGCACGGAGGGCTGAGACATGGCAGGGACAGGGCGCGACGACGTGCCGACGGAGCAGGCCGGATCGGTGGCGGTGGCCGGCGCCCAGCCCGAGGCGCCGGAGGACGCAGCCGTCCACGAGATCGCGCTGACCAGCGCGCCCGAGGTGATGGCCAACTCGCTGGGCGAGTACACCAGGATCTGGTTGCGGCGGGTCCGCAGCGGGGAGAGCGGCGCGCTGCCGGTCATCATCGGCCTGGTCATCATCGGGGCGTACTTCCAGATCTCCGAGCATGCCTTCCTGTCCGCGGGCAATATCGCCAACCTGATGACCCAGGCCGGCTTCATCATCACGTTCTGCATGGCGCAGACGTTCCCGCTGCTGCTCGGCGAGATTGACCTGTCGCTCGGTTTCAACGCGGGGATCGGCGGGGTCGTCGTGCTCTGGATGGTGGCGATCGCGCACCCGTTCCCGACCTGGGCGGCCATCGTGGTCGCCATCGCGGTGACCACGGCGATCGCCGCGATCGAGGGCCTGATCATCGTCTGGCTGCGGATCCCGTCGTTCGTCGTCACGCTGGCCGGCCTGCTCGGCCTCAACGGCGTGCTGCTCTGGCTGTTCGACCAGACCGGCAACGTCGGCCTTGGCGGGGTGATCCAGAACCACAACGGCTTCATCAACGCCCTGGTGTCCAAGAACATGAGCCCCCTCACCGGCTGGATCGTGCTGATCGCCGCCGTCGTGCTCAGCGCGGTGTTCATGATCGCGCGAGACCGGCGGCGGAGGGCGCACAACCTCGTCGCGCCGCCGCTGAGCGTGACCCTGCTCAAAATCGGGGTCATGGCCGTGGTCGGCCTGGTGCTGGTGCTTGTGCTCAACCACAACCGCGGCGTCGGCCTCACCGTGCTCAGCGGCGTGCCCTGGGTGGTGCCGATCGTGCTCGGGCTTACCGTGATCCTGAGCGTGCTGCTCGGCCGCACCAAGTTCGGGCGGTACGTCTACGCGATCGGCGGCAACGCCGAGGCGGCGCGCCGGGCCGGCATCAACCTGCGCCGGATCCGGGTGCTGGCGTTCGCCCTCTGCGGGATGATGGCCGGGGTCACCGGCATCCTCTACGCCTCGTTCCTCGGCTCGATCTCGAACGACATCCAGGGCGGCCAGTACGTCCTCTACGCGGTCGCGGGAGCCGTGATCGGCGGCGTCAGCCTGTTCGGCGGCCGGGGCCGGATGCTGGGCGCGCTGCTCGGCGGGTTCGTCGTCGCAGTGATCTACAACGGCGTCGACCTGCTCGGCCTCAGCGCCGCAGCACAGTACATCTGGACCGCGCTGGTGCTGCTCGCCGCCGTCACCCTGGACGCGGTTGCCCGCCGCGACTCGAGCACGGCATAGCCCCCGGGCCGCGCGCGGCCGGACGACCGGTCGCGAGCGGAATACCCGGCATGGCAGACTGGTTGCCAACTGCAGCGTGCTCCGGGGTCGGTGAAACTCCGAACCGGCGGTGACAGTCCGCGACCCGGCCGAGGCCATCGGCCGGCTGACCCGGTGGAATTCCGGGACCGACGGTAACAGTCCGGATGGGAGGAAGCACGCACGCGGCCGGGCCGTAACGGCCCGCGCACCCGTGCCTTGCGCACTCGCGTTACCCCGGAGCCTGCGGCAGGCGGCTGGCTTCGAGGAGAACGAGGGTGGGTGCGAATGTTCACGGGAATCGTTGAGGAACTCGGCGAGGTCCTCGCCATCGAGGAGTTCCGCGGCGCGGCGCGGCTGACCGTGCGCGGCCCGGTGGTGACGGTCGGCACGGCCAAGGGTGACTCGGTCGCCGTCAACGGCGTCTGCCTCACGGTCACCGATCTCGCGGACGGCGCGCTGGCTGCCGACGTGATCAGCGAGACGCTGAGCCGGTCCAGCCTCGGCTCGCTCGCCACGGGCTCGCCGGTGAACCTGGAGCGCGCGATGCGCCTTAGCGACCGGCTCGGCGGCCACATCGTGCAGGGGCACGTCGACGGCACCGGGACGATCCTGCACCGCAGCAGCGGCGACGTGGTCCGGGTGTCCATCCCCGCGCGGCTGTCGCGCTACGTGGTCGAGAAGGGTTTTATCGCCATCGACGGGATCAGCCTCACCGTCTCCGCGCTCGGCACCGGCCCGGCCCCGGGAACGCACTGGATCGAGGTCAGCCTGATCCCGGAGACGCTCGCCCGCACCACCATGGGTCGCAAGCAGGCAGGCGACCCGGTCAACCTGGAGGTCGACATGATCGCCAAGTACGTCGAGCGGCTGCTCGGGCCGGGGGAGCCACAACAGTGATCACCGACGAGACCGCTGACGAAACCATGCCGCAGGCAGCCGACGGCCTGGACCCGGTGGAGCAGGCGATCGCCGACGTCGCCGCGGGCCGGGCGATCGTCGTCGTCGACGACGCCAGCAGGGAGAACGAGGGCGACATCGTGTTCGCCGCCAGCAAGGCCACGCCCGAGCTGCTCGCGTTCACGATCCGCTACGCCCGCGGGCTGATCTGCGTGCCGATGCTCGGCGAGGACCTGGACCGGCTGCAGCTGCCGCCGATGACCAGCGACAACCAGGAGCACATGGGAACGGCGTTCACGATCAGCGTGGACGCCCGCGACGGCATCACCACCGGCATCTCCGCCGCCGACCGGGCCAGGACCATCCGCACCCTGGTGGACTCGGCCACCGAGCCTTACGAGATCGTCCGGCCGGGGCACGTCTTCCCGCTGCGCTACGCCGATGGCGGGGTGCTGCGCCGGGCCGGGCACACCGAGGCGGCCGTCGACCTGGCGCGGCTGGCCGGCCTCACGCCCGCCGGTGTGGTGGCCGAGATCTTCAACGACGACGGCACCATGGCCAGGCGCCCCGAGCTGCGCGCCTTCGCCGACCGGCACGGGCTCACGATGATCTCCATCGCCCAGCTGATCGAGTACCGCAGGCATTCCGAGCGCACGGTGCGCCGCGTGGTACAGACCAGGATGCCGAACCAGTTCGGCGAGTGGCGCGCGTTCGGCTACCTGAACTCGGTGGACGCGACCGAGCACCTCGCCCTGGTGCTCGGCGACCTCAGCGCTCCCGCCGCCCCCGGCGACCTCGGCGCTCCCGGCGAGACCGGCGAGACCGGCGAGCCCGGCGAGCCCGGCGGGACCGGCGGGACCGGCGAGCCCGCCGGCGTCCTGGTCCGGATGCACTCGGAGTGCCTGACCGGCGATGTGTTCGGCTCCCAGCGGTGCGACTGCGGGGCCCAGCTGGCCGCGGCGATGGCGGCCATCGCCGCCGAGGGCCGTGGCGTGGTGCTCTACCTGCGCGGTCACGAAGGCCGCGGGATCGGGCTGCTCAGCAAGCTGCGCGCCTACCAGCTGCAGGACAACGGGGCCGACACCGTCGACGCGAACCTGGAACTCGGCCTGCCCGCCGACGCCCGCGAGTACTCGACCGGCGCGCAGATGCTCGCCGACCTAGGAGTGCGCTCGCTGCGGCTGCTCACCAACAACCCGGACAAGGTCCGCGGGCTGCGCGGGTTCGGGATCGAGGTGACCGGCAGGGTCTCGCTGCCGGTCGCGCCCACGCCGGACAACCTGCGCTACCTGATCGCCAAGCGGGACCGCCTGGGTCACCAGCTCGGTGAGCTTTTGATCCAGAACGGCACGCCGCGGCCCGCTCCGTCAGGCCCGGCCGGTCAGGCCGGAACGACGCCGGCCGTCCCTCCCGTTCCGCGCACCGCGACGTGAGCGGCGAGGGAAGACCGCCGGGCCGGGCGGTGGACGCCGGCGGGCTGACCCTGGCGATCGCCGCCACTCGCTGGCACGCCGAGGTCACCGAGTGCCTGCTGGAGCGGGCGGTGGCAGCGGCGGCCGCCTGCGGCATCCCCGGCCCGCTGGTCGTCCGGGTGCCCGGCGCGGTCGAGCTGCCCGTGGTGGCCGCCGAGCTGGCCAGGAGGCACGACGCGGTCGCCTGCCTGGGCGCGGTCATCCGCGGCGGCACCCCGCACTTCGACTACGTCTGCGATTCGGTGACGTACGGGCTGTCCCGGGTGCCGCTCGACACCGGGACACCGGTCGGCAACGGCGTGCTGACCTGCGACACCCTGGACCAGGCCGTGGACAGGTGCGGCAGCGGGCGCAGCAGCGAGGACAAGGGCTGGGACGCCGTGCTCGCCGCGCTGGAGACCGCCCTGGTGCTCCGCAGCCTGCGCGACCGCTGAAACGCCGTACGCCGGCCCCGCCGAGCCGCCCCCGTTTCATGATCTGGGCACCTGAACACCTCATACAGGGCGGACAAGGCACCCAGATCACGGAAACGCCGCTCTGGCCGCCCGCACCCGGCCGCCTGCTCCTGGCACGCAGATCCCGCTCCTTCGCGTCTGCCGCGCTTCCTCTCCAGCCCGGCACAGCACGGGACGATGCCGATCAAATGCCCAGCTTGCCGGCGTACCAGGGCCGAGCACTAGGATTCGTTAGCCGTCTCATAAGGAGAGGAAAGATGCCGGTGGCCGCCGATCACGCGCTGGCACCGCCGCCTGCCCGCCAGCCCTGGGCCTTCTGGCGGCACCGGGGCCGGCGAATCCGCCACGTCGCCCGGACGAGCTGGCAGGACATTGCGTGGGTGGTGTTCGTCCTGCTGAACCTCGTGGCCATGCGGCTGATCCCGGCATGGGGATCGGTGCCGTTCCTCATCATCTGGATCACCCTGACGACGGCCTACGGCTTCCGCCTGTGGCACGTCGGCTCCACGGTCCTCACGGTCTCGTTCGTGACGCTGGCCACCGGCGGGCTGATCGGCTGGCAGGTGCTCCGGGGGGAGCAGGACGGTGATTACCTCGCCGAGGTCCCGCTGCTCGCGCTGATGTTCGTGATCATGGTCTGGCACGCGCGCCGGAGGCTTACCGCCATGGACGAGATCAAGCGCGTGTCCGAGCGCAACCTGCTGCTGCTCGACCAGCAGCGCCAGTTCCTGCAGGACGTCTCGCACGAGCTCGGCACGCCGATCACCATCGCCCTCGGCCACGCCGAGCTGATCACGCGCGCCGCGACCGACGCCGGGATCGTCAAGGACGCGCGGGTGGCCGTTGACGAACTGCTCCGGATGCGCCGGCTCGCCAACCGGCTGGTGCTGCTGGCCTCGACGGACAGCCCGGACTTCCTGCGCCTGGCCCCGGTGGACGCCGCCGCGCTGCTGATGGAGACCCTGCACCGGTGGAGCCAGACACCGCGGCGGTGGTCGATCGGCGCCCTGGCAGAAGCCGCCGTGCTGGCCGATCAGGACCGGCTGACGCTGGCCCTGGACGCCCTCATCGAGAACGCGGTGGGCCACACCGACACCGACGGCCGGATCGCGCTGAGCGCGCATCGCGAGGACGACCAGATCGTCTTTGGCGTACGGGACTGGGGCACGGGCATCCCGGAGGCGGAGATCGGGCACATTTTTGACCGCTTCAGCAGGGTGGGACAGGGCCGCAGCCGGGATACCGGCGGGTTCGGGCTCGGCCTGGCGGTGGTGAAGGCCATCACCGAGGCTCATGGCGGCTCGGTGCAGGTCCGCAGCACGCTGGGCGAGGGCTCGGTGTTCGAGCTGGTGCTGCCCGCCACCGCGGCGCCGCTCCGTCGGCTCGAAAGCGAGCACGCCAAACCCTAGACGGGTTTCGGCGCATTCGATTTTATGTTTGAATGACGTCATGACATGGCACCTGGCCGCGGCCCTGCACCAGGGCGGCGACGTGCTTGCAGCGGTCACAGCCGGAGCCAGCCACCCCGCCGTCGCCGGCCTCCTCGGGCTGGCGGCTGCCGGGCTCGGCGGCGCGGTCGTGGCCATGGCGTGGAGCGTCCACGTGCGCCAGATCCAGCTGGCCGAGCAGCTCGCCCGCCGCCAGTTCCTGGTGGCGGCCACGGCGGGCGGCGAAGCCCGGGAAGCCGGGGAGGCCGGGGAACGCCGCGGCGACGTCCCGGCGGCGCAGAACGGCCGCCCCGCGCCCAGGAGGCCGGACAGGCTGGTCATCGAAGGCCCGGACGTCGTGGTCACTGGCGAGCAGGCGCGCTATCGCGTCCCGCTGGGCAGCGGCGGCACCGTGGTGTCCTGGGCGGCGGGCGGGGGAGCGCTGGCGCAGGCGCCTGACCCCGCGCACCCGGGCGAGCTGCTGCTGATCGCCGACCGGCCCGGCGACCTGACCGTGACCGTGTGGGTCCGCGAGGGCCTGGCCGAGCGCCGGGCGACCAAGGCCGTCACCGCCGTGCCGGACGCCGCGGCCGCCGTCCCGCCGGTCACGCTGCGGCTGTTCCTGAACGCCTGGGGGCTGGTGACGGTCGCCGTCCTGATCATGGGGTTCGCCGGCGCGCTGGCGGCACTGGGCGACCTCGCCCCGTCCGACTTCATCGCGCTCGCCGCCCTGCTGGCCGCGCTGCTCGGGGTGATCGCGGCGCAGCGCGGTCCAGCCGATGCCGACGGCCGTCCGGGCGCCGTCAGGGCGAGGCCGTGGGAGGTCATCCCGCCGGCGCCGCGCGTGGCGCCTCCGCCGCCGCACCCGGCCGACCCCGCGGCAGCGGAGCCGAATCACCGGTACCGGGCAGGGTAGGAAGGACCTGCGCCAGCTACCAGCCGCGCCCTGGCGGGCCGCGGCGGAGGCGAGGGTCGAGGCCATGCCTGAGCTGCCAGACGTGGAGGGGTTCCGGGAGGTCATCGGCAGGCATGCGGCCGGCCAGCGGATCGAGCGCGTGGAGGTCACGGACGCCGGGGTGCTGCGCGGCGTGACCGCACGTCAGCTCGCTGACCGCCTGCACGGCCACCGTTTCGGGAAGCCTGAACGTCACGGCAAGTGGCTGATCGCCCGCACCGACGGGCCCACGGTGCTGATGCACTTCGGCATGACCGGCGGCCTGGAGTGGCACGACGTCGGCGCACCGCGGCCCAGGCCGGACTACGGTCTGGTGCCCCCGCTGTCAGCCTGCCGCCTGAACCGCCGCCACCACCGCGGCCGGGCTTGCGCGAGACCAGGGACGGCGGCGCCGCTGCCTCCCGATGGGCGGGCCGGCGGCGGCTGCGCCTCCCGCCAGCGGGCGACCATCGCGTCCGCGTCGACCAGCCGCACGTAGATGGGCGGGCCCTCAGGGATCCGGCGCCACGCGGCGATCTGCCGGTTCAGCGCCGCTGCCTCGTCCCGCACCGCCTGCTCCGAGGGCAGGCTGCCCACGGTCTCGGCCAGCCGCTCGATCTCCTTGCGCAGCCGCAGCGGGGCGGGCAGCATCTCCTGCGGTGACACGCCCTCGCGGCGCAGGTACCCGCGCAGCCAGGCCATGCCGTCGTCGGATTCCGGCCGCCGTGGCAGCGGCTTGCCCGCGCCGGGCAGGTTGTCGAAGGCACCTCGCTCCGCTGCCTCGTGCACCTGCTGGTCGATCCACGACGTGAAGTTCATCCCGGCCGGCTTGCGGCGCGGGCCCTCGGGCAGCTCCGGTGCCTGCGCCTGCTCCGGCGGCGTGCGCCGCGGGGGTCTAGGCATGCGGCCAGGCAAGCACCGGCCCGCGGGCCCGGAGCGTGACCGCTGAGCCGGGCGGGAGCTGGCACCCGCCGAGGGTGCGGACGATGATCGCGGGCGCCGCGGGGTCGTCCTCCGGCTGCACGTGGATCACGGCATCGTGCCCGTGATAGCCGTACGACACCACGCGCCCGCAGAGCCCGGTGCCGGAGACCGCGCCGCCGTCGGGGCGGCCGCCGTCCGCGGGGCCGGCGGGCACCCCGGCGTGCAGTTCGATCTGCTCCGGGCGGATCAGCACGACGGCCGGTCCCGGCGCGCTGCCGGCTGCACCCGCGGGCTCGATGCGCAGCCTGCCCAGCACGGTGTCCACGGTGTCGGTGTCGAGCACACCCTCGACGAGGTTCGCGTCACCGATGAACCTGGCGATGTCCGCGTCGGCCGGCCGGTCGTAGAGGGCCTGCGGGGCGTCGCACTGCGCGATCTGCCCGTCGCGCAGCACCGCGACCCGGTCGGCTATGGACAGCGCCTCGTCCTGGTCGTGTGTGACGAGGATGCCGGTGATCCCTGCCCCGGCGAGCAGCGCCTGCACGTCCGCCCGTACGGCGGCCCGCAGGTGCGCGTCCAGCGACGCGAACGGCTCGTCCAGCAGGACGATCTGCGGCCGGATGGCCAGCGCCCGGGCCAGCGCGACCCGCTGCTGCTGGCCGCCGGAAAGCTGGTGCGGGTAGCGCTTGCCCAGGCCGGACAGGCCAACGGCGTCGAGCAGTTCCGCGGTGGCCGGGGCCTTGCGGAGCCTGGCCGGCAGCCCGAACCCGATGTTCGCGGCCACGGTCAGGTGCGGGAACAGGCTGCCCTCCTGGGGCACGTAGCCGATCCGCCGCCGCTCCGGCGGCAGGTGCACGGCCTGGCCGTCGACCACGGCGCCGCCGATGATGACCGTGCCGGCGTCGGCCCGCTCGAAGCCGGCCAGCACCCGGAGCAGCGTCGTCTTGCCGCTGCCCGACGGGCCCAGGATCGCGGTGAGCGAGCCCGCGGGCACCTCGAGATCGAGCCCGGTGAGGACCGGATGGTCGCCGAACGCCTTGTGCAGGCCGGTCACCACGAGCCGCGTCATAGTGCCATCTTAAGGATCACGGTCACCCGGGTGCCCGGGTCATGCCTGCGCATGCGCGGAGCGGTCAAAGAACCTGCCGAGCACGTAGCTCGGGACGGCGGCAACGGCGATCATCACCAGGGCGAACGGCGCGGCCTGCCCGTAGGAGAGGTTCTGCTCGTAGGCCCAGAACTGGGTGGCGAGCGTCTGCACGCCGGTGGGGATCAGCAGCAGCGTGGCGGTGAGCTCGGTCACCACCGACAGGAAGACCAGGCAGAACGCCGCCGCGAGGCCGGGCCCGGCCAGGCGGAGCGTCACCCGGCATAGCACCGCGAGGCGGCCCTGCCCGAGGGACCGGGCGATCTCGTCCAGGCTCGCCGGCGCCCTGGCAAGCGAGGCCTTGACTCCCACCAGGGCCAGCGGGAAGAACATGATCGCATAGCAGAGCACCAGGAGCGGCGCGCTCTGGTAGAGGAACCCACGGGCGTAACGTTCGGTGAAATACACCAGGGCGAACGCGATGACCACGCCGGGCATCGCGAGGACCAGGTACGTGCTGCGCTCGAGCAGCAGCCGCATCCGGCCGGAGTGCCTGACCGCGAGCATCGCCACGGGCAGCGCAGCGGCCGTGTCCAGGACCCCCGCGCTGATCGCGTACGCCGCGGTGTGCAGGGCGGCGGCGGGCACCGACTCCCCGCCGAGCGCGTGGGCGCCGCCCTCGAAGATCCAGTACACGCTGGAGAAGACCGGGACGCCGAGCGCCAGCGCGGTCAGCAGCGCGAAGCCCGCAAGCGCGGGCAGCGTGGCGCGGCCGAGCCGGTGCGGCGGCATCCGCCGCGCCGCCAGCGGCCCGCTCCTGCTGACCCGGCCGCGGCCGCGCAGCATGCCCTCGCCCGCCAGCACCAGCAGGCTGAGCAGCACGAGCACCAGCGACAGCGCGCACGAGGCCGGGACGCTGAAGGAAAGGCTGAACTCGGTGAAGATCTCGGTGGTGAACGTCTGGTAGCCGAGGATCTCGAACGCGCCGTACTCGGCCAGCAGCACCAGCGCCACCAGCAGGCAGCCGCCGAGGATCGCCCCGCGCGCCTGGCCCAGGGTGACCCGGATGAACGTGCGCACCCGGCCGACGCCGAGGCTGCGGGCGACCTCCTCCTGTCCCGGGTCGGCGGACCGCAGGCTGGCCGCGACGGGCAGGTAGACCAGCGGGTACACGGCGAGGGTCATCACCACGACCGCGCCGCGGAAGCCCTGCACCCAGGTCCACAGCGACGCCCAGCCGAAGCTCACCACGAAGTCGGGAATGGCCAGCGGCACGACCACGAGCACCGCCCACACCCCGCGTCCCGGCAGGTTGGTCCGCTCCACGCACCACGCCGCGGCGGTCCCGATGACCGCGCACAGCAGCGTCACCACGACCGTCAGCCGGATCGTGTTCCACAGCAGGTCAGCGGTCAGCCTGCGGAAGACGAGGCGGGTCACCTCCGCCGTGCCCGCGCCGTGCGCCTCGACGAGCAGGAACACCAGCGGCAGCGCGAGCACGCAGACCACGGCGAGGCTGGCGACGGCCAGCGCGGCCGGCCAGCGCGCCCGCCTGGCCCGCACCCGGGCCACGCTGGCCGGCGGCTGGCCGGGCGCCTCCGGCGGTCCTGCCCGGGGGAGCGTCCGCGCGGCCGTCATCGGGGGTCCCTTCCGGTCACAGCAGGCCTGCCTGGCGCATTAGCTCTATGGCCGTGGACCCGGTGCCGAGCCCGGCGATCGTGATCTGGTACGGCCGGAGCTGGCTGAACGGGGTCTCGGGCGCCTCGGTGGTCACCCCGGACGCGATCGGGTACTCGAAGCTGATCGACTTGCTCGGGTCCGCGATGATGCTCTGGCCCTGCTTGCTGACCAGGAACGCGAGGAACTTCTGCGCCGCCGCCTGGTGCTTGGACGACTTCAGCACCCCGGCACCGGAGACGTCGACCACGTAGCCGGGATCGCCCGGCGCGAAGTGGGTGATCTGCGAGTGCACGTGGCCGGCGCCGATCTCCGCCCGCATCCGGTACCAGTAGTACTGGTTGACGACGCCGAACGCCACGGCGCCCCGGTTCACCTCGTCCGCGATGGTCTCGTTGTCCGGGTAGATGTGGCCGCTGGCGTTCGCGTAGATGGCCTTGAGCCAGTTGAGCGTCGCCGGGCGGCCGTACGCGCGCAGGTAGTCGGTGACGATCGGCTGGAAGTCGGTCTCCTCGGGCGCGAGGGCCAGCTTGCCGGCGTACTCCGCGTCGGCGAGCTGGCTCACATGCGTGGGCAGCTGGCTCGCCGAGATCAGCGAGGGGTTGTAGATGAGCACGCTGACCCGCGCGGACACGCCGACCCAGTCGCCGTCCGGTGAGCTGAACCGGGCCGGGGTGTGGCTCAGCGTGGACGCGTCGACCTTGGAAAGCAGCCCCTTGTCCTGCAGGCTCTCCAGCGGCGGCGAGTTCTCGGTGTAGAAGACGTCGGCGGGAGAGTGCGAGCCCTCGGCCTCGATCTGGTCGGCGAGCGTGTCCTCGTCGTCGTTGCGGACATTGACCGTGATGCCGGTCTGCTTCTCGAACGCGGCGACCAGCGCGTCGGCGGTCTGCTCGTGCTGGCCGTTGTACAGGGTGATCGACTGGGCGTCGCTCCCGCCGAACGCCGCCCCGCAGCCGGTGAGCAGCGCGCAGCAGGCCGCCAGGGCCGCGGCCGCCGCCAGCCAGCGGCTGCCCGTGGCGGTGCGCCTCACGCCGCGGCCCCCGGGCAGAACGAGTTGATCCGCTTGCTGGCGGCCGCGACGGCCAGCTTCGCCGTGCTGGAGCTGCCGTCAGAGTCGAAGAACGCCCGGTAGGCGCTGGCCAGCCTGCTGATGGCCGCCTTGAGCTGGGTGTCCGTCGTGCGGATCTGCTGCAGCGGGAGGACCTGCGCTTCCGCGTACCCGACCGGGTCGGCGGTCGGGTCAGGCCCGTCCGAGAGCACCGCGCTGACCTGGCTGCAGGTTGCGCGCACCGCTGACGAGGTTGCCGCGGACGCGGGTCCCGATGCCTTCGCCGCGCCGGCTGAGCACGCGCCGAGCATGATGCAGAGCCCGAGCGCCGGCACCGCCGCTGCGGTGAGCCGGCGGATCCGGGTGGCCGGGTTGCGTAGCGCTGTCGGCGGGTCGTGCGGGACTAGGTGCAGGTCGCGTGGAGTCGCCATGGTCTCCGTCCTGTGAGCCAGCCTTCCCCGGCGGCAGATGAGCTTAGGCTAACCTAACTAATCATGTCAACCACCGGCGCGGGCACCGTGGGCGGGGTGGGCTTAGCGCCTGGCATACCTGATCGCCTCGTCGCAGCATCGCTTCCCGTTCATCCGGGAACGTAACCTTGGGGTAGTAGCGCGAGACCCGAGGTGACAAGCGTGCGAGACATTCTGGAGCCGATCGTCAAGTGGTGGGATGCCGGGGAGACGTTCGGCCTGGCCACGGTCGTGCGCACGTTCAGCAGTGCGCCGCGCGAGCCCGGGGCCGCGATGGCGGTCTCGGCCGACGGCGAGGCCGTCGGCAGCGTTTCGGGCGGCTGTGTCGAGGGCGCCGTGTACGAGCTGTGCAACGAGGTCCGCGAGAGCGGGCAGGCCGTGCTGCAGACCTACGGGATTTCCGATGACGACGCGTTCGCCGTGGGCCTGACCTGCGGCGGCATCATCGACATCTTCGTGCAGCCGGTGAGCAAGGAGACGTTCAGCGACCTGGGCGACGTCGCGGCGGCGGTCCGGGACGACGTGCCGGTCGCGGTGGCGACCGTCATCGACGGGCCGGGCCAGGTGGGCGCCAGGCGGGTGATCTGGGGCGCGGCCCCGGGCGCCGCGCAGCAGGACGGCTCAGGGAACGGCCGGCGGCCCGGCGGCCGCCCGTCGTCGGGCACGCTCGGTTCGGGCGACCGGCTGGACCAGGCGCTCGACGACGACGCGCGCGGCATGCTCGCCCAGGGGCTGACCGGTGTCCGCAGGTACGGCCCGGACGGCGAGCGGCGCAGGGACGAGCTTTCGGTGTTCGTCCAGTCCTTTGCGCCAGCGCCGCGGATGCTGGTCTTCGGCGCGATCGACTTCGCCGCCGCGGTGGCCAGGGCCGGGAAGTTCCTCGGCTACCGGGTCACGGTCTGCGACGCACGGCCGGTCTTCGCCACCCGCAGGCGCTTCCCCGATGCGGATGAGGTGGTGACCGACTGGCCGCACCGCTACCTGGCCGGGCAGCACGTGGACGAGCGCACGGTCATCTGCGTGCTCACCCACGACCCCAAGTTCGACGTGCCGCTGCTCGAGGTGGCGCTGCGCACGCCGGCCGGGTACATCGGGGCGATGGGCAGCAGGCGCACGCACGACGACCGGCTGGCCAGGCTCCGCGACGCCGGGCTGTCCGAGGACGAGCTGGCCAGGCTCCGCTCGCCGATCGGGCTCGACCTCGGGGCGCGCACCCCCGAGGAGACCGCGGTGGCGATCGCCGCCGAGCTGATCCAGCTCCGCTGGGGTGGCTCCGGCCAGCCGCTCACCCTGACCACCGGCCGCATCCACCACGGCTGAGATGAGCGGGCCCGTTGCCGGGATCCTGCTCGCCGCGGGCGGGGGCAGCCGCCTTGGCCAGCCGAAGGCGCTGGTCGAGCTCGGCGGCGAGTCCCTGGCCCGGCGCGGGGTCCGGCTGCTGCACGACGGCGGCGCCGCGCCCATCGTGGTGGTGACCGGCGCGGTGGCCGTCGACCTGCCCGGGGTGCTGGCCGTGCACAACCCGGACTGGCGCAGCGGCATGGGCTCGTCGCTCGCCGCCGGCCTGGCGACGGTGCCGGAAGGCTGCGGCGCGGCGGTGGTGGCGCTCGTCGACCAGCCGCTGGTGGGGCCGGAGGCGGTGCGCCGCCTGATCGCGGCATACCTGGCCGGTGCGCGGGTGGCCGTGGCCGCCTACGGCGGTGCCCCGCGCAACCCGGTGCTGCTCGCCCGCGAGCACTGGCCGGAGGTGGCCGCCCTGGCGGCCGGCGACACCGGCGCACGGGCGTTCCTGCGCGCCCGCCCCGAGCTGGTCACCCTGGTCGAGTGCGGCGACACCGGCAGCCCCGACGACCTGGACACGCGCTCCGACCTCGAACGCCTGTCCGCGCAGGTCAGGCCGCTGCCGCGGTGAGCCTGCCCGCGCAGGTCCCACCTTTTGCACCGAGATCATGAGAATCGGCCGTCGACGTCAGGCCGGTCAGGACTGCCGGACGGCGATTCCCCACTCGTGCGTGATGCTGTCGCCCGGCTGCAGGACCAGCAGGTCGGTCCCGGTGACGAAGCTGTTCGGCGGGCAGGTCATCGGCTCGACAGCGAGCGCCCGCCTGCGGCGCGCGGAATCCAGGGTGTCCCCGGTGAACGCCTGCAGCCAGCGGTAGCCCTGGCCTGCCCAGAAGGCCACCCGCGCGCCGGCGCTGCGCAGCTCGGCCCAGGTGCGCCCGTCCGGGCCGGAGATCAGGGCGGTGAACGCGTGATCGATCTTCGTGTCGCCCACCAGCCGCGGCTCACGGAAGTCATAAGGGGTTCCGGCGACGTCCTTCGGCTCGCCCTGCGGGATGCCGCGCTCGTCGGCCTGCAGCCAGCGGGCGGCCGGCAGCAGCAGTTCGCATTCGTCGACCGTGGCGGCGCCGGTGGTCAGGTACGGATGCTGGCCGGTGCCGTACGGCGCGGGACGGCTGCCCTGATTGGCCGCTGTCACGCTGACCCGTAGGCCGTCGCTTGCGCTGAGCTCGTACTCGGCGGTGAGCTCCAGGCAGAACGGGTAGCCGGAATGGCCGAGCAGCGTGTACCCGAGCCGCACCGCGTCGGCCGTGAGCCCGGTTTCCTCCCAGTTCGCCCACCTGGTCAGGCCGTGGATGGCGTTGCCGTGCGCGGGCTCGCTCAGGTCGAGCTGGTACCCGGTGCCGCCGATCGTGTACCTGCCGCGGTCGATGCGGTTGGGCCACGGCGCGAGCAGCTGGCCGGCGGCGCCAGGAGGAAGTTCGTCGGGCCCGTATTCTGCGATCACGGGGAGATCACGATGCCGGAATTCGCGCAGGCCCGCGCCGAGTTCGGTAACGGTCGCGGAGTAGTCGCCTGCTGATATCCGGAACTGCTCTCCGGTGAGCGGGATCGAAGTCAGCTTGGTCATGCCGACCATCTTGCTTTCTCCGCATCCGGGCCGGGACTCCGGCCCGGTCATTTAAATGCCGGCGGGGCTGCTTGGGGAGCGGGGGACCTTCAGCCCCGCCAGCAATTGCACCATAGCGGCCCGCGCGGCGCATGCGGGCGAACTTCGCCAACCCCGGAGCGAGTTCTCAGCCGGCCGGGGGCGTCAATGCTGCCGCCTGAGCCGTGCCCAGAGACTGTTCCGCCTAGCCCTGCGGCGCCAGGCGGCCGGTCCTGACCGCCTCCGCGGCGAGCACGCCGAACAGGTAGAAGTAGGCGGATTCCTCGTCGTCGAAAATGCGCACCTCATGCCTGGCACCGGCGGCGGCGTTGAAGACCTCGTACCCGTCGGGCGTCTGGATCAGGCACATGGCCCCGTCGACTTCCTCGCCAACCGCGTAGGCGGACGGGGGTATCGCCGCGAGGCTCGCCAGCTCTGAGAAGATCCGCTGCGTGGCCTGGCGGCTGATCGCGGAACGGCGGCGCCGGGTGGCCTGCGGGCGGTCCGGCCCTGGCGGCACGGCTTCCGCGGGCAGCACCGGCTGGGGCCCGGTGTGCGCCGGGAGCACCGGCTGGGGCGCGGTGTGCGCGGGCAGCACCGGCTGGGGCCCGGTGTGCGCCGGGAGCACCGGCTGGGGCCCGGTGTGCGCGGGCAGCACCGGCTGGGGCCCGGTGTGCGCGGGCAGCACCGGCTGGGGCCCGGTGTGCGCGGGCAGCACCGGCTGCGGCGCGGTGTGCGCCGGGAGCACCGGCTGGGGCCCGGTGTGCGCGGGGAGCACCGGCTGCGGCGCGGTGTGCGCCGGGAGCACCGGCTGGGGCCCGGTGTGCGGGACCCGCCGCACCGGTTGTGGCTCGGCCGGCCCGGACGGCACCAGGCCGCGCGCCGACGCCGCCCGCCGCGCTGCGGCCTCCAGCGGCAGCTGGGACTCGCCGGCCGCCGGGATCCCGCCCAGGCCGGAAGGCGTGCCAGCCGAGGCATAGCCGGGAGCCGCCGCCGGCTGTGGCACGGACGGCTGCGTCACCGCCGCCCGCAGCGGGTAGTCGAGCCGTTCCTCGACGATGTCGCTGACCTCCTCGCGGGGGGTGACCAGCTCGAACACGCCGCGGTCCACCTGCCAGTAACCGAGCTGTTCCGCATGGTAGGCGTCGTGGCCCAAATAGCCGATGTGCAGCCGGTCGCCGAGGTCGTCGAGCACGATGCAGCGCTCTCCCCGGAACCTGCCGACCGGCCTGGACTCCCACAGCGCCTGCACCTCCTCGATGCGCAGCTGCTTGCGCCAGTGTCCGGTGGCGGGCTCGAAGCCGAGTTCCTCGGGCGGCGGGCAGGCGGCGAACAGCACCACGTCACCCTCGGCTGGGCCGACCCCGGCCTCGTACGGGGCTCCGCGGTAGCTAGCCATGATCCGGTAACGCATGTTCAGATCGCCCCCACCGGCCGAAGCCAGACCTGCCCGTCGAACCGGGCGATGAATTCCTCCGCGCCGGGCGTGACCCGGTAAATCTCCGCTCCGACGGGCACCGGCACCGGCCCGAGGTAGAACTCCGGCACCGCGCGGTCGCGGCAGGACGTGTAGCCGGTGCCGGTGAACGGCGGCCTGGCGGACCAGTCGCCGCCCCGGTCGGCGGAGTAGGGGACCAGGTACGACTCCCGGCCCACCGCATTCCAGCGCAAGACGTACACCTCCGCGATATCCGGGCCGAAGTCCGATCCCTCGTAGCCCAGGTCCAGGCCCTCGTAGTATTCCGCGGGGCTGGCGAACGAACTGTCCTGCACCCGGTAGACGAACCCTGCGATGATCGCCCTGCGGCCGGTCAGGTACGGCTCAACAAGCCGCGGCGGGATCACCTTTTGCATGAGGGTCCCCGGCTTGATGGCCATGGTTGACTGGTCAGCCTGGCGCACGCATTCCCCTGTGGTCAGACGTTGGATGCAGTTCCATGAGAGTCTCACATTGCGAAATGCGTCCTCAACTGCTTCGGCTGACCCGCCCGCCCCAAGCGCCAGGTGAGGCGTGCCGTGGCCGCCCGGCGTCTAAAGTGTGGCGGTGCACATGTCAGTCGGCGACCAGGCCCGGTTCCGCAACGACGACGGCTCTGCCGAGCCGGGCGTGGCCGCCGCGCTGGCCAGCGGCCGGCCAGTGCCGATGCCGCACGAGGATCCGGACGTGCTTGCCGCGGTGCGGGCCGCCGCGGCTGACCAGCCTGCGATCGCCGGCGTCGGCGTGATGGCCACCCTCGGCGGCCGGCTGCGCCGCGGCTTCACGATCGCCGTGACCCCGCCGCCCGGCGATCGGGGAGCGTGACCATGGAAGGATCGGCAGCATGCTGCGCTGGCTGACCGCGGGGGAGTCACACGGGCGCGCGCTCGTGGCCATCTGCGAGGGCATTCCGGCGGGCGTCGAGGTGAGCACCGCGGACATCGCGGCCGCGCTGGCCAGGAGGCGCGCGGGGTACGGCCGTGGCGCCCGGATGAAGTTCGAGCAGGATGAGGCCGAGATCACCGCAGGCGTGCGGCACGGTGTGACCATCGGCGGCCCGGTCGCGATACGCATCGCCAACACCGAGTGGCCGAAGTGGGAGACCGTGATGTCGCCGGACCCGGTGGCCGCGGCCGACCTGGCGGACCAGGCGAGGAACGCCCCGCTGACCAGGCCACGGCCTGGGCACGCGGACCTGGCCGGCATGCAGAAGTACGGCCACGACGAGGCACGGCCGGTGCTGGAACGGGCCAGCGCCCGGGAGACGGCGGCCCGGGTGGCGCTGGGCGAGGTCGCCAGGCGCTACCTCCGCCAGGCGTTCGGCGTGCAGATCGTGAGTCACATAGTGTCGGTCGGTGAGGTGCGCGCGCCCGACGGCGTGCTGCCCGGCCCGGATGACGGCCCGCGGGTAGACCAGGACCCGGTGCGCTGCCTGGACCCGGTGGCCAGCGCGGCGATGCAGGAGGAGATCGACCGGGCCCGCAAGGACGGCGACACGCTGGGTGGCGTGGTGGAGGTGGCCGTGTACGGCGTGCCGCCGGGTCTGGGCAGCCACGTGCACTGGGACCGGAGGCTCGACGGCAGGCTGGCGGGCGCGATCATGAGCATTCAGGCGATCAAGGGGGTCGAGATCGGCGATGGGTTCGCCACCGCCCGGCGCCGCGGCTCGGTGGCGCACGACGAGATCGAGGCGGCCGGCGGGACGGTCCGCAGGCGGACCAACCGGGCCGGCGGGATCGAGGGCGGCATGAGCACCGGCGAGACGATCCGGGTGCGCGCCGCGATGAAGCCGATCTCCACGGTGCCCAGGGCGCTGGACACCGTGGACGTGCGTACCGGCGAGCCGGCGAAGGCCATCAACCAGCGCAGCGACGTCACCGCGGTCCCGGCGGCCGGAGTTGTGGCCGAGGCCATGGCCGCGCTGGTGCTGGCCGACGCCGCGATCGAGAAGTTCGGCGGCGACTCCGTGGAGGAGGCCCGCCGGAACCTGCGTGGCTACCTCGAGTCGCTGGTGATCTCGTGACCAGGGCCGGGCAGGCCGACGGCCCGGCGGCGATCCTGATCGGCCCGCCGGGCGCCGGCAAGTCGACGGTCGGCCCGGTGCTGGCCGGGCTGCTCGGCGTCGACTTCGCCGAGACAGATGACCTTGTCGCCAGCATGGCGGGCAAGCCCGTCGGCGACATCTTCATCGAGGACGGGGAGGAGGCGTTCCGTGACCTGGAGAGCGCCGCCGTGTCGCAGGCCGTTGAAACCTCGCGGGGCGTCGTCGCGCTCGGCGGCGGCGCGGTGCTCGGCCGGGCCGCCGCCCGCCTGCTCGCCGGCCAGCGGGTGATCTACCTGGAGACGGGGTTCGCGGCGGTCGCCCGCAGGTCCGGCCTTGACGGCCCGCACCCGCCGATCCCCGGCAACCCGCGCGGGCGGCTGCGGCAGCTTCTCGAGGAACGGCGCGGCGTGTACCAGGAGCTGGCGTGGCTGACGGTGCGGACCGATGACCGCGAGCCGCAGCAGATCGCCGAGGAGATAGCGGCGGCGGTCGCGGACGGCCGGCCCGCCCCCGGCGCGGAGCCCGCCCGGTGAGACGCCTTCGGTCAATCTGGCCAGGCTCACCGGTGGCGCCGCAGCCGCCGGGCCGAGCGCCGCGTCAGCGGTGCCCCGGCGGCGAGGACCGCCTCCCACGGCGCCTCTTTGGCGCGCCTCCGGCACGACCAGCGAAGCGCCCGCGAGGGAGGCCATGAAATGAGCGCGGCCAGGATCGGTGTCGGCGGCCCTGCCCCGTACGAGGTCGTCGTGGGCACCGGGGTGCTGGGTGAGCTGCCCGCCCTGGTCGGCGACGCGGCCCGCACGGTGGTGGTCATCCGCCCCGCCGGGCTCGCCGAGATCGCCCGGCCCGCGTGTGAGGCGCTTGCCGCGTCCGGATACGCGGTGCACGAAGAGGAGATACCCGACGGGGAGGCGGCGAAGGACATCGGCGTCGCCGCCGGGCTCTGGTCGCGGCTGGCCGCGCACCGGGTCACCCGCAGTGACGCGATCGTGGGCATCGGCGGCGGGGCAGCGACCGACCTGGCCGGCTTCACCGCGGCCACCTGGCTGCGCGGGGTGCGCGTGGTCCTGGTGCCGACCACGCTGCTCGCGGTGGTGGACGCCGCGATCGGCGGGAAGACCGCGGTGAACATCCCCGAAGGCAAGAACCTCGTCGGAGCCTTCCACCCGCCCGCCGGGGTGCTCGCCGACCTCGCGGTGCTGCGGTCGCTGCCGGACGCCGAGTACGTGAGCGGCCTGGCCGAGGTGATCAAGACCGGCTTCATCGCGGACCCGGTGATACTGGACCTGATCGAGGCGGACCCGCGGGGTGCCGCGCAGCCGGGCGGGCGCCCCGCCCGCGAGCTTGTCGAGCGCACGGTCCGGGTGAAGGCGGAGGTGGTCTCCGCGGACCTGCGGGAGCAGGGCCGCAGGGAGATTCTCAACTACGGCCACACTCTCGGGCACGCGATCGAGCGGGTGGAGGGCTACCGGATCCGGCACGGCGAGGCCGTCGCGATCGGCATGGTCTACGCCGCCGAGGTGGCCAGGCTGTCCGGCCGCCTTCCGGCGGACGCCGTGGCGCGGCACCGCGCGGTCCTGGCCGCCGTCGGCCTGCCGGTCACCTGCCGGTCCGGCCCGTGGCCCGCGCTGCGCGAGGCCATGGCCGTCGACAAGAAGGCCCGCGGCGCGCGGCTGCGCCTGATCATCCTGGACAAGGTGGGCAGCCCCGTGCCGCTGGAAGACCCGCCGGAGGACCTGCTCGCCGCGGCCTTCGCCAAGGTGGCCGCCCGATGACACATGCCCTGCCAACCCGCACCAGATCCCTCGCGCCGCCGCAGCCGCCGGGCCCAGCGCCGCGTCAGCGGTGCCCCGGCGGCGAGGACCGCCTTCCGAAGCCAGCGACGTGCTTGCCGGCGCGCCTCCGGCGCGACGCACCGCGAGGAAGGCCATGAAAGGGCGGCGGGTACTGGTGGTCAACGGGCCGAACCTGGGGCGGCTGGGCTCCCGCGAGCCCGAGGTGTACGGCACGGCCACGCACGCGGACCTGGCGGAGATCTGCCGGGCGGCCGGGCAGTCGCTCGGCCTCGCGGTCGAGGTCCGGCAGACCGATGACGAAGGCGAGCTCATCCGCTGGGTTCACGAGGCGATCGACGCCCGGGTCCCGCTGGTGCTCAACCCCGCCGCGTTCACCCATTACTCGTACGCGCTGCGGGACGCGCTGGCGATGCGCACCGCGCCGCTGGTCGAGGTGCACATGTCCAACCCGGCCGCGCGCGAGCAGTTCCGGCACCTCTCGGTCGTGTCGGGCGTCGCGGACGGGACCATCGCCGGGTTCGGCGTGAACTCCTACCGGCTCGCGCTTCAGGCCATCGCCGCGATGAACGGGGACGCGACGACGTGATCGTCCTGATCGGTTTCATGGGCGCCGGCAAGACGACCGTGGGCAGCCTGCTGGCCGCGCGGCTCGGGCTGCCGTTCGACGACGCCGACCTGGTGATCGAGAGCCGGGCGGGCCGCCGCATCAGGGACATCTTCGCCGTGGACGGTGAGCCCGCGTTCCGCGCGCTGGAGCACGAGGTCACGGCCGAGCTGCTGGACGGGGCCGACGCCGTGATCGCGCTCGGCGGCGGCGCCGCGGAGCACCCGGCGACCAGGGAGCGGCTGCGCGGCTGTCAGGTGATCTACCTGCAGGTGCGGTACGACGAGGCGCTGCAGCGGGTTGCCGCGGACGCGGGCCGCCCGCTGCTGCGCGCCCCGGACCTGCGGGACATCTTCGAGCGGCGGCAGGCGACCTACGAGTCCGTGGCGACCCATGTCGTCCGCACCGGCGGGCGGAGTCCCGAGCTCATCTGCCAGGACATCATCGGGCGGCTCCGCGGCGCCGAGGCTCGCGGCGCGGGCCACACCTGACCGAACGTAACGTTCAGGCTAATCTCAAGGCACAGCGGCCGAACGGGATTCGGCCGGCGGGCTGGGCGGAAGGGCCGGACCATGCGCATCGGAATGACACTGAGCTACGCCGGCGGCTTCGCCGAGACCGTCGCCGAGCTCGCCGACTACGAGAAGGCCGGCCTCGACATCGTGTTCGTGCCCGAGGCGTACAGCTACGACGCGGTCAGCCAGCTCGGCTACCTCGCCGCGAAGACCGACCGGCTGCAGCTCGGCTCCGGCATCCTGCAGCTCTACCTCCGGACACCGACGCTCACCGCGATGACCGCGGCCGGGCTGGACTACGTCTCCGGAGGCCGGTTCGTGCTCGGCATCGGGGCATCCGGCCCGCAGGTGATCGAGGGCTGGCACGGTGTCCCGTACGACGCGCCGGTCGGCCGGACCCGGGAGATCATCGAGATCTGCCGCCGGGTGTGGCGGCGAGAGCGGCTCGAGTACGCCGGCCGCTACTACACGATCCCGCTGCCGCCGGACCAGGGCACCGGTCTCGGCAAGCCGCTGAAGCTGATCAACCACCCGGTCCGGGACCGGATCCCGATCGTGGTCGCCGCGCTGGGGCCGAAGAACGTGGAGCTGGCCGCGGAACTGGCCGAGGGGTGGCAGCCGATCTGGTACTTCCCGGAGAAGGCGGCGTCGGTCTGGGGTGCGGCGCTGGCCGCGGGCAAGGCGAAACGCGATCCGTCGCTGCCCGCGCTGGACGTGGTGACGGCCACGGCCGCGCTGGCGATCGGCGAGGATGTGGACGGCCTGGTGGACCTGCAGCGCCCCATGCAGGCGCTGTACATCGGGGGGATGGGCGCCAAGGGCCGGAACTTCTACAACGACCTGGTCGTCCGCTACGGGTACCCGGACGAGGCCGCCGCGATCCAGGACGCCTACCTGGCCGGCCGCAAGGACGAGGCCGCCGCGATGGTGCCGAGGTCCCTGCTGGAGGGCACCTCGCTGGTCGGGTCCCGCTCGCACGTGGCCGAGCGGGTGGCCGCGTTCCGCGAGTCCGGCGTGACCACGCTCACCGTGAGCCCGATGGCCCCCACGCACGCCGAGCGGGTCCGGCTGATCGAGCAGGTCAAGGAGCTCGCCGCCTGAGCCCGGGTGGGCGTGGCTGGTCTAGGCGACGTCTAGGCGACACCGAGCGCCCGCAGGTCGCGGCGCAGCTGCGCCGCGGAGGAGAAGTGCAGGCCCACGAAGCCGAGCCCGCGGGCGGCCTCGACGTTGCGCGGCTGGTCGTCGATGAACACCGTCGCCTGCGGGTGCAGCCCGTGGCGGCGCAGCAGGATCTCGAAGATCCGCCGGTCCGGCTTGGCCACGCCCTCGAGGCCGGAGATCACGTGGGCGTCGAACCAGCCCATGAACGGGAACCGGGTGCGCCGGACGGCGTACGTGTCGGGCTCCATGTTGCTGAGCGCGTAACAGGGCAGGCCCGCCGCCCTGAGTTCACCGAGGATGGCGACGGTGTCGTCGAACTGGCCCGCGGCCATCTCCTCGCCGCGGTCGGCCCAGGCCATGATCTTTTCCCGGTCGCCGGGGAACCGCAGCGCCAGCTGCTCACACGACTGCCTGATATCGGCCCCGAGGTCGTGCGCACGGTGCCAGTCCGGGGTGCAGACCGAGGACAGGAACTCTTCCATCTTTGCGGGATCGTCGAAGATCTGCCGGTACAGGTACCGCGGGTCCCAGTCGATCAGCACGCCGCCGAGGTCGAAGACGACCGCGTTGATCGCGGCCTGCTGGCTGTCCATGGCGCGACCGTAGCATCGCCGCGGGCCGCCACCGCCGTACAGTCGTGCGTATGCCGCAGATACACGCTGGCCGCAGGGAGCGGGCGCAGGCGAGGATCGCCGCGCTGCCTGCCGATGCTGCGCTGATCACCAGCCCCGCCAACGTCCGTTACCTCACCGGCATGGTCAGCTCGAACGCCGCCGTGCTGCTGCCAGCCGACGCGCCCGGCGTGCTTGCCACCGACTCCAGGTACGCGGAGGCGGCGGTCCGCGACTGCCCCGATTTGGAGCTGGTCGCCGAGCGGTTCATCGAGCCCGCGCTGGCCCGGCTGGCCGCCTCGCGCGGGCTGCGCACGGTGGCGTTCGAGGCGCACCAGATGACCGTGGAGCGCCACGCCGAGCTCGCCGCGCTGGATGGCGGCCCCGCGCTGGTCCCGCTGGGACGGGTGGTGGAGCAGCTGCGCATGGTCAAGGACGAGGCCGAGATCGCCCTGCTCGCCCGGGCGTGCGCGATCACCGCCGAGGCGTTCGCGGCAGCGCTGCCGCACATCGAGCCGGGGCGCACCGAGCGCGAGTTCGCGGTGCTGCTCGAGCGGGCGATGATCGACATTGGTGCGGAGGCGGTGGCCTTTGACAGCATCGTGGCCAGCGGGCCGAACGGCGCGATCCCGCATCACGTTCCCGGTGGCCGGCCGTTCGCCGCCGGGGACCTGATCACGGTCGACTGCGGTGCCCGGTACGCCGGCTATCACGCGGACATGACCCGGACCGTGGCGCTGGGCGAGCCCGCGGCCTGGCAGCGGGAGATCTACCAGCTCGTGGCCGCGGCGCAGCGGGCCGGGGTCGAGGCGGCGACGGCCGGGGCCGACGTCGCCGACGTGGACGCGGCCGCCCGCGACCTGATCGCCGGCGCCGGCCACGGTGACCACTTTCACCATGGCACCGGCCACGGCGTGGGCCTCGAGGTGCACGAGGCGCCGACCATCGGATACGGCCGGACAGGTACACTGGGGGACCGGATTCCCGTTACCGTTGAACCCGGGATCTACCTGCCCGGCAAGGGCGGCGTCAGGATCGAGGACACGCTCGTGGTGCGGTCGCCGCGGGCCGCAGCCGGCGCCGGGGCGACGGGATCACCCGACCTACTCACCACGACAACGAGGGAACTTCTCGTCCTGTAGCAGACGAGCCGGTCCCGCACGCAGGAGACACGACGCAGTGCCGACCACCAACGATCTGAAGACTGGAATGACGCTGAACCTCGACGGCCAGCTATGGAACGTCGTGGAGTTCCAGCACGTCAAGCCCGGCAAGGGCGGGGCGTTCGTGCGCACCAAGCTGAAGAACGTGCTCTCCGGCAAGGTCGTCGACCGCACCTTCAACGCGGGGGTGCGGGTCGAGCAGGCCAACGTCGACCGCCGCGAGATGCAGTACCTCTATCGCGAAGGCGACGACTTCGTCTTCATGGACACCGAAACCTACGACCAGCCGCACATTCCCGCGGAAACCGTCGGAGACGCCGCGAACTACCTGCTCGAGGAGCAGAACGCGGTGGTGGCCTTCAACGAGGGCACCCCGCTGTACGTGGAGCTGCCCGCGGCCGTGGAGCTGACCGTCAGCCAGACCGACCCGGGCCTGCAGGGAGACAGGTCGACCGGCGGCACCAAGCCGGCCACCCTCGAGACCGGGGCCCAGGTCCAGGTGCCGCTGTTCATCACCACCGGCGAGAAGATCCGGGTGGACACCCGCACCGGCCAGTACCTCGGCCGGGCGTGACCGCCGCCTGCTTGGCCCGCCAGGTCTGACCGTGCCAGCGCGCAGCAAGGCCAGGAAGCGGGCCCTCGACATCCTGTTCGAGGCCGAGATCAGGGAGGAGCCCGTCCTCGACCTGCTCGCCGAGCGGACGGCGGACACCGGCGGCCCGCCCGAGGGCAGGCCGCCGGTCCCGGACTACGCGGCCGAGCTGGTCCGGGGCGTCGCCGCGCACCGGGAGCAGATCGACGAACTGCTGGCCGAGCATGCCCGGGGCTGGGCGCTGGACCGGATGCCGGCGGTGGACCGGAACATCCTGCGGATCGGTGTCTATGAGCTGCTCTGGGCCCCGGACGTGCCGGACGGCGTGGCGATCAGCGAAGCGGTGAACCTGGCCCGCGACCTCTCCACGGACGGCTCCCCGGCCTTCGTCAACGGGCTGCTCGCCCGGATCCTGGAACTCAGGCCCGCCGAAAAGCCCGCAGCCGACCAGTAGCGCCGCCTGGCGCCCCGTGTCCCGGCCGCCGTGCGTCCCGGCTGCCCCACGATTGTCGGAGGCGGTCAGTACATTGGCTGGGAGGTGAGCAGATGCCAGCGGCGCATGGGGACGTCAGCCCGGACGATGCAGGCTGCCACATCCTGCACGTGGACATGGACGCCTTCTACGCCAGCGTGGAGCTCAGGGACCGGCCCGACCTGAGGGGCTCCCCGGTCATCGTGGGCGGCCGGGGCGGGCGCGGCGTCGTGCTGTCGGCGACCTACGAGGCGCGGGCGTTCGGGGTTCGCTCTGCCATGCCGATGGGGCGGGCGATCCGGCTGTGCCCGAAGGCGGCGGTCCTCCCGCCACGTCACGGCCTGTACGCATCGGTCTCCAGGGAGGTCATGGCGATATTCCGGTCGATAACGCCGCAGGTGGAGCCGCTGGCCCTGGACGAGGCGTTCCTGGACGTCTCGGGCGCTCTCCGCCGGCTCGCCCGGAGCCCGGCGCAGGTCGGCCAGCTGATCAGGGACCAGGTCAGCGAGCTCGGCATCACCTGCTCGGTGGGGGTCGCGACCAGCAAGTTCATCGCCAAGCTGGCCTCTGTGCACTGCAAGCCGGACGGGCTGCTGGTGATCCCCGCCGATGGCATCCTCGACTTCCTGCACCCGCTGCCGGTGTCGGCGCTGTGGGGCGTGGGCCAGCAGACCGGTCAGGTGCTGGCACGGCTGGGACTGCGCACGGTCGCTGATATCGCGCAGACACCCTCGGCCACCCTGGAGCGCGAGCTCGGGCGCGCGGCCGCCGCCCACCTGAAGGCCCTGGCGGCCGGCCAGGACGAGCGCCGGGTGGTGCCCGGCACCCAGGAGAAGAGCATCGGTGCCGAGGAGACCTTCGCCAGCGACATCTGCGACCCGGAGCTGATCAGGCGCGAGCTGCTGCGGCTGTCCGGCCGGACCGCCCGCGGCCTGCGCGCGGGGGGGTGCTCGGCCCGGACGGTGGTCGTGAAGCTCCGGCTGGCCAGCTTCAAGACGATAACGCGGTCGCGGACGCTGCCGGAGCCGACCGACGTCGCGCAGCAGATCTACGCGGTCGCGTGCGCTCTCTACGAGGCCGCGGGGCTGGACGCCGCCGCACGGCTGCGGCTCGTCGGCGTGCGGGTAACCGGCCTGATCCCGGCGTCGGCAGCCGGAGAGCAGCTGGCGCTCGGCGACCGCCCGGTCTCCTGGCGCGAGGCTGAACGAGCCGTGGACCGCATCGCCGGGCGATTCGGCACCGATGCGGTGCGGCCGGCCATTCTGGTGGACGGCGGGCCATGAACAGATACATCGCTATTTCAGTTGATATGCCCCAGGGTCGTGGTGCCCGCCGGGAGGCGCGCGCGGCAGGTTCACCCGTTCGGGCCGACGTACCCTTCCGCAGGGAGCGCGGACACTCGTATTCTGGGGGGTAAGGCAGGGCCGTGGGGGAGCAGCTCACCGAGCCACGTCCCCGCATGCAAGTCTTTTGGGAGGCACCGTGCCGCTCTCGGAGCACGAGCAGCGCCAGCTCGAGCAGATCGAGCAGGCGCTCTACGCCGATTATCCGCGGTTCGCCAACGCCGTCCGCGCAAGCGATCCGCGCGTGCACTACAAGCGCCGGGTCGTTCAGGCCGCGCTGGGGTTCCTGCTCGGCGTGGGCATGCTGGTGGCCGGTGTTGTGACCAAGTACATCTGGATTGGCGTGGCCGGATTCGTCGTCATGCTCGCCTGCAGCATGTGGGCGCTGACCAGCTACCGGCACATGACCGGCATGGCCACCAGCCGGCGGCCCGGCAGGCCGAAGGAGCGCCGCGGCAGCCGGCAGGCCGGCACCGGGATGATGGACCGGCTGGAGGAGCGCTGGCGGCGGCGGCAGGAGCGGGATCGCTGACCCGTTCACTGCCGGCACTTGGGTAGCAGCACCAAGCCGCAGCCACCCACGTGCCGGGCCGCCGTGCGCGGCGACAGCGCGCGGCCAGCCGGCTCTTGCCTATCGCGTCTCGCTCCCGAGCCCGTGGCCGTGCAGCCTGATCCTCGCGGAGTCCATCCAGCCGAAGAGATCCAGCCCGTGCTGCAGGGCGTGCCGGATTGGCACGAGCACCGATGCCGGCAGCACGCGGGAGCGCCAGCGCCGCTTCCAGTCGGCCTGCCGCGCCAGGGCCTTGCGGACCGTCAAGCCGTCATCCCGCAGGGTCGGCAAGGGCAGCGGGGCAGCCGCGTACCGCGCTCGTTCCTCGGCGCCGGCGATGCGACCGAGGGCTTCCTGGGCCGGCTCGCCGAGCCGCAGCGTCGCGCCGGCCCTGGCAGCGAAGGCCCGGGGCGACTCGCTGGCGCGGCAGGGCAGCCCGTAATCGGCGAGGTCGTCACGGAGTTCGCGCCATGTCGCGTGCGCCAGCGCGGCATCCGTCGCCGCGCGCAGCCTGCGGCCGCGGATCACCAGCCTGGCGGTGACCGGGGTGGCCAGCGCCAGCAGCGCGGCGATACCGATGGCGATCAGGATCCACGGGATGATGCTGTGCCCCTGCCCCGCCACCGTTGCCGTACCGCCTCCGTCGGCGCCACCCCGGCCCAGGTGGTAGAGGTCGGGATCGTTCCCCCTGCCCAGCCTCCCCGTCACCGGTGAGGTGGTCGACGTGCCCAGCGGCGTGGTGCCGTAGGCGGGCGGGGCGCCGCCGGCATAGTTCGGCACGGTCGCCGTTCCCTGCCCGGCGGAGCCGCCCGGGGTCGGCTCGAACCTGAGCCACCCCATCCCGGTGAAGTAGAGCTCGGGCCATGCGTGCGCGTCGGCGGTGGTGACCTTCCAGGTGCCCTTGCCCTCGCTGGTGCCTGCGGTGTAGCCGACGGCGATCCGGGACGGGATGCCGACCAGGCGGGCGAGGGCGGCCATCGCGAACGCGAATTGCTGGCAGTAGCCGGTGTGGCTGCTGAACAGGAAGTCGATCAGGCCGGTTATGCCGTTCGGCAGGTCAGGGTCGAGGCTGTAGCTGAACGCCCCCGACTGGAAATAGTTCTGCAGTTTCTGCGCCTTTTCGTACGGGGTGCGCGCGCCCTTGGTGATCTGCCTTGCGAGCCTGGCCAGTTCGCCGCGCGGGCCGGAGGGGAAGCTCAGGTAGCTGTCCCTGATGCTCGCCGGGTACGAGGGCGTAATGGCCTCCGCCTTCCGGGTTGGGACGACCTCCGTGCTCGTCACCGTGTAATCCAGCCCGGACATATCCGGAGAGGTCGAGTAGATCATCTGCGTCGCGCGGTCTTCGACCCATCCGGTCTCAGGGATCTGCAGCTTCTCTGGCGCGTACGGCACCGGCAGGACCCCGAGCTTGGCGTCGTATCCCGTCGTCCCCTGGCTGAGGCTGATCTTGGTCACCGTCCGGGATGCGGGTGTGCCCGGGCTGACCCCGGGATCGCGCTGCACGGAGCCGTTGGTGACCGGGCTGAATGTCCGCGGTTGCACCAGCTTCCAGGTCTGCGCCGACGGGCTGTAGTTCAGCACGTACACCTGGAGGTACTGGTACCTCGGGTCTCGCGCCGTGGTCCGGTAAGTGAGCACGGTGGTCGGCGACGCGCTGGTCAGTTGGTTCCGCATCTGGACCAGGGGGTTGGGTGTGGACACCACGCCGTTGCCGTTGCCGGTGCCCGGGCCCGTGCCCGCGGAGTCCGCGGCGAACAGGTCATGCACGTTGATGCCGGGAACCAGCAGCGGGATCACGAGCGCGAGGCAGGCGGCCGCCAGCCCGATGCGGCGGCCCGACGCCGCCAGCGCCCTGGTGTCGGGCGCCTCCGCGATGTCCTCTGTCGAGCCGTGCCAGACCGTCACCAGCCGGCCCCAGACCCGGAGCTTTTCCCGGCCGTCGGCGGCGAGCAGCGCCAGGTAGCCGATCATGCCCAGGCAGAACACGATCGTGGCGCCGACGCCGCCCTGGCGGGCACTGGTGGTTATCCGGACGCAGTACAGCGTGAGCAGGGGCAGCCCGGCGATCGCCGGGCAGCGCAGCCGGACCGCGATCAGGTCGGTGACCGCTGCCATCAGGCCGATTCCCGCGGCGGCGACGAGCACGATCCCGGCGATGCTGGGCACCGGCGGCTCGAAGTAGCGCTCCGCCAGGCCCTGGCTGGCCAGCGACGCCAGGTGCGATACCGACGCCGGGCTCGGCACGAGACCGGCGATCGACAGCCCGGACGCGAACACCGCGTTCAGGTAGATCAGCAGCGCGGAGAGGTAGGCGATCGGGCAGGCGAGCACCTGCAGCGCGGGCAGCCGGGGACGGCTGCAGGCGGTGACCGCCACGATGGCCAGGCCGAGCGCCTTGAGGCCCCAGGCCGGGCTGGCGAGCAGGAAGCCGACGGCGATCAGCGCGAGCACCGAGGTTGCCACCGCGGCCTGCAGGGCAGGCAGCCTGGTGGCGATGCCGGCGATCGCTACCGCAAGCACCGCGCCGATCCCGGCCCAGAACCATGAGGCGTTCTGGATCAGCGGGTAGAGCGAGACCGATGCCAGGATCACGGCAACGGCGGAGGTCAGGGTGAGCCGGAGGTTCATAGCGAGGCCTCCCGTGCTTCCAGCGCTTCCCGCGGTTCCTGCGCCGCGGCCTTGCCAGGCAGCGCAGGGGATGCCATGGCCAGCTGCTGCCAGGCGACCGCCAGCTGCATGCTCGCGTCGATGCAGGCAACCCTCCAGCCCCCCGCCCGCAGGATCGCCGCCGCCTGATCGGTCTCGGCGATTCCACGGCCCTGTCTGTCGGCAGGGTCGCCGGGCGCCCGCCGGTCCTGCTCCTGGCTGGCCCAGGTGGACACGGCCAGCAGCAGGGCGATCGCGGGGCCGGAGTCGCGGCGGCTCGCGGCGAGCTGCCGGGCCGCTCCGGGGGACAGCCGCCCGGTCACCGCGACCATGATCCCGCTCGTGCTGCGCAGCGCGGCGACGCCGGGGCCGAGGTCGTGCCCCCGGGAAGGCTTGATCACGGCCAGGGCGTTCAGCAGCACATCCTCGAACGGGCCGGGCGCGCTGAACGTCCCGGTGTCGGTGAGCAGCTGCCCGCCGAGTCCCTCGCGCGCCAGGTGCACGCCGACGGACGCGGCGGCGCTGACCGCGAACTCAAACGACGATGACGCCCCGCTGCCCGCGTGCGCGCTGCGCCTGGTGTCGAGCAGCAGGACCACGCGGTTCCGCCACTGCTGTTCCTCGCGCCGTACCATGAGCTCGCCGTAGCGCGCGGTGGAGCGCCAGTGCACCCGGCGCAGCTCGTCACCGTCCCGGTAGGCGCGCGGGACGACGTCGTCCTCGCCGGCCGCCGCCATCGCCTGCGCGCGGCCATCGCCGTCGCCCAGCCAGCTGCCGGTGACGACCGCGCGCGGCAGCGGGAGCACCTTGGGCGTCACCACCAGCGTGCTGCTGGACGAGAACGACCGGCCCAGTTCCACCAGGCCGAAGGCGTCGGCGACGCGGATCTGGAGCGGGCCGACGGTGAACCTGCCCCGCAGATCGGACCGCAGCGGGTAGCTGAGCTCACGCGACCCACCGCGCTCGATGCCGTTCAGTACGTACCGGGGACTGGAACCGAGCGCATAGGGGACCGCGTCCTCGGCGAGCAGCAGGCCGGTCGGCAGCCGCGACACGTTCTCCAGCCGCACCCGGGCCTGCGCCGTCTGGCCGACCGCCACCCTGGGCGGGGCGATGCTGCGGACGCAGCTGAGACGGTAGCGCGCCCGGCCAGCGGCAAGCGCGGAGAACAGCGGCAGGACGACCAGCAGGAAACCCACGCTGACGAGGTCGCGCTCGCTGAGGAACAGCCCGGTGATCGCTGCGGCGAACCCGGCGGCGAGAAAGGAGGTGCCGCGGGTGGTGAACGCCGCGAGCCGCGATCGCACGTCAGGCCTCCTTCTGCGCTGCGGGTTCTAATGTATGGCCACCCTCGCGGCGGGGCCAGCAACCCGGCGGGGCTATCTGACCGGGGGGAGCGGCATGCGCTCCACGATCCGGCTCAGCACGTGCTCGGGCAGGTCCTGGCTCACCAGCGCCTCGGGCGTGGGCAGCAGGCGGTGCGCCAGCACCGGCAGCGCGAGCGCCTGAACGTCATCGGGGATCACGAAGTCCCGCCCGTCCAGGGCGGCGAACGCGCGGCTGGCGCGGAGCAGGTGCAGCGTGGCCCGCGGCGACGCGCCGAGCCTGAGTTCCTGGGACGAGCGGGTGGCGTTGACCAGGCCGATGACGTACTGCCTGATCGCCTGGGCCACGTGCACCCCGCGAACCGCGATGATCAGCTCGCGGATATCCCTGGCGTGCGCGACCGGCTCAAGCTCGTCCAGCGGCTCTGACGACCCGTGCGAGTCCAGCATCGCTAGCTCCGCCTCCGGATCGGGGTATCCGATCGAGACGCGGGCGGTGAAACGGTCCCGCTGCGCCTCGGGCAGCGGATAGGTCCCTTCCATCTCGATCGGGTTCTGCGTCGCTATCACCATGAACGGCTGCTCGAGCGGGTAGGTGGCGCCGTCCACCGTGACCTGTCGCTCCGCCATGCATTCCAGCAGCGCGGACTGCGTCTTGGGCGACGCCCGGTTGATCTCATCGCCGAGCACGATGTTCGCGAACACGGGCCCGGGCTTGAACTCGAACTCCGACCGTTCCTGGTTGAACGCGCTGACCCCGGTCAGGTCACCGGGGAGCAGGTCGGGCGTGAACTGAACCCGGCGGACCGAGCAGTCGATGGACCGGGCCAGCGCCTTCGCCAGCAGCGTCTTGCCGACGCCGGGCACGTCCTCGATGAGCAGGTGCCCCTCGGCCAGGAGCACGGTCAGCGCGAGCCTGATGGCCCCGGGCTTGCCGGAGATCACGGTCTCCACCGCCGCGCTCACCCGGTGCGCCACCGGCACGAGTTCGTCGAGCTTCCTGTCCGACTGGTTCCCCGTGTCGACGATCACGTGTCCTCCTCGCGTCCCCTGGGCGCGATCCCGTGCCCCCCGGTGGGCAGATCCCTCAGTCATTGCCGGCAGGGCTTTGCGTTCAGACAGTACGTCGTGCGGGCCCAGCCCGCGACTCGGCTCGCACAGCAACTGCCCGCGGTCGTGCCGTCCATTCTCCTCTGCCGCGGCCGCCATTCCGCTCGGCTGCCCCCATTCTGCTCCACCGCCGTGACCTGGCGCTTGTGGGGCGAAGTTCCGCTCTCCCGCCATCTTCGTCGTTGACGGTGGGGAATTGTGGAGTACAGTGGGGGACCGTGGGGCGGAGCCTGCCCCATTGCAGCGTGCGGGTGGGGGACTCGGGAGGTGATGCCGGTGTTTCTCGGCACTCACACGCCCCGCCTGGACGAGAAGGGGCGGCTGTTCCTGCCCGCCAAGTACCGCGAAGAGCTGTCGCACGGGCTGGTCCTGACCAAGGGCCAGGAGCGGTGCATCTATGTGTTCCCCGGGCCGGAGTTCAGCCGGATCACCGAGGTGCTGCGCACCGCGCCGGTGACCGCGAAGGCGGTGCGCGACTACAGCAGGGTCTTCTTCGCCAGCGCGTCCGACGAGATGCCGGACAAGCAGGGCCGTATCACGATCCCGCCGGCGCTGCGGGAGTACGCGGCGCTGCAGCGCGACTGCGTGGTGATCGGCGCCAACACCCGCCTGGAGATCTGGGACGCCGAGGCCTGGGCCAGCTACCTGGACCAGCAGGAGGACGCGTTCTCCGAGGCGTCCGAGGAGGTGCTGCCCGGGCTGCTCTGATCAGGTTTGCCCAGGCGCCCGTCACGGGGTGCCCGGCGAGGTCTCCACCCGCGCTGGGTGGCCAGGCCGGCTGACGTCACTTCCCCGGCGCCAGGCGACGGCGGCCACCGGCGCAGTGCCCATCGGCGCACCTGCGCGGATGGGGACCTGGCCGGGCAGGCACGAGCGGGTGCGTGCACAAAGCGGCCGCGCGGCGGCTTGCCCGACGCGCGCGCTTCAGAAGTACCGGGTGCCGCTCGCGGAGCGGCAGGCGAGAAGGGGGCCGATGGCCGCGACAGGATCGGGACATGTACCGGTCATGCTCGACCGGGTTCTCACCCTGCTCGCCCCCGCGCTGCGGCCCGAAGGATCGGTGCTGCTCGACGCGACGCTCGGCCGGGCCGGGCACGCGATCGCGCTGCTGCGCGAGCATCCGGGGCTGGCGCTGATCGGCGTTGACGCGGACGATGCCGCGATCGAGGAGTCGCGCGGGCTGCTCGCCCCCTACGCCGGCCGGGTCACGCTGGTCCGTGCCAGGTACGACGCGATCGGCGAGGTCCTCGCCGGGCTCGGCCAGCCCAGCGTCCAGGGCGTTCTCTTTGATCTCGGGGTTTCCTCGCCGCAGCTCGACGACCCCGAGCGGGGTTTCGCCTATTCCTACGACGCCCCGCTGGATATGCGGATGGACCGGTCGGGGCCGCTGACCGCGGCGGACGTCGTCAACACCTATCCCGCCGCCCGGCTGGCCCAGGTGCTGCGCGAGTACGGCGAGGAGCGCTTCGCCCGGCGCATCGCGGACGCCGTGGTCCGGGAGAGGGCCAAGAGCCCGCTCACCTCAACCATGCGCCTGTCCGAGATCGTCAGGGACTCGATACCGGCCCCGGCCAGGCGGAGCGGCGGCAACCCGGCGAAGCGCACCTTCCAGGCGCTGCGGATCGAGGTCAACGGCGAGCTGGAGGCGCTGCGGGCGGCCCTGCCCGCGGCCCTGAACGCCATCGCGGTCGGCGGCCGGATCGTGGCGCTCGCCTACCACTCGCTCGAGGACCGGACGGTCAAGCAGGCGCTCTCGGCCAGCGCCGCGGACACGACCCCGCCGGGCCTGCCGGTCCAGCTCGCGGCCGCCAGGCCGCGGTTCCGGCTGCTCACCAGGGGTGCACAACGGCCGGCAGAGGCAGAAGTGGCCGCCAACCCGCGCGCGGCCTCGGCGCGCCTGCGCGCGGCCGAGCGGATACGGGCTGCGGCATGACAGTCGGCGAGATCACCCAGCAGAACGGGAAGAGCGGGATGAACACCACGGTCAGAACCGGTCCCAGGATCCCTGGTCAAGCCGCCCCGGCCAAGCCGCCAGGGGAGCGCGGCGCCCGCGGCGCCCGCGCTGGCCGCGCCGGCCGCGAGAGGCGCGCCGAACGCGGGCCGCGCGATGCCCGCCTGCCCACCGGGCTGCGCCGGGTGGCCGAGCGCGGCCCCGCCCGCAGCGCCCGGCCAGCCCGCCCGCCCGGGCTGGCCGCTGGCGCCAGGGCCCCGCACGCCCCGGCCGCTGGCGCCAGGGCCTCGCGCGCGCCAGCCCAGGCCGCCGGCGCCGGCCCGCATCTGTCGCGCACGCCGTTCATCCTGCTCGTGCTCGCCATGCTCGGCGGCGGCCTGGTCTGCCTGCTGGTGGTCAACACCACCCTCGCCGCGGCGTCCTACCGGATCAGCAACTTGCAGCAGGGCAACGCGGTGGCGACCGAGCGCGTCCAGCAACTACAGCAGCAAGTGGCGGCGGAGGAATCGCCGGGCTCCATCGAGCAGCGGGCGCTCCGGCTCGGCATGCGCACGCAGCCGGTGCTCAACTTCGTGAACGTCAAGACCGGCCGCGCCTACACCATGCCATCGAGCGCCCCGGGGGCGTCCGCGGTGCCCGGGTACACCCCGTGACACCCGGCGACGGTTCGGCCGGCCGGCCCGAGCGGTCCGGCCGCCGGGCGGCCGCGCGCCGCCCGGCGGCACCCGCAGGCCCGCGCGGGCCGCACGGGCCCGGGTCCGACCGGCGGCGCGCCGAAGGGGCAGGGCGGCGCGGCGATGGCGGCCGGAGACACAGCGGCGGGCCGAGGAGAAGGCCGCCGGCGGCGCGGTGGCCGGCGGCAGGCGGGCGGGCGCCGGGCGGCCCCGGGCGCGGCGGCGCCCAGCCCGGCAGGCCGGGGCGCCCGCCCGGCCACCCGGGGCAGGTCCGGGCCCCGGCTGCCCGCCCGGGGCTGCGCCGCGCCGGGCACGGCCGGCGCCTGAGCCTGTCGCTGGTGTGCATCGGCCTGGTGCTGGCCGTGGTGGCCACCCGGCTGGTGCAGCTGCAGGGGCTGCACTGGTCGCAGTACCGGGCGGCGGCGCAGCAGCAGATGCTCCCCCCGCAGCCCATCCCGATCCCGGTGGTGCGGGGCTCCATCACCAGCAGCGACGGCACCGTCCTGGCCATGACCGTGCAGACAGACCTGGTCTACGCCGACCCGGTGCTGATCTCGCGGGCCAAGCGCGCCAAGGTGGCGGCCGCGCTGGCGGGGCCGCTGGGCATGACGCGGTCGGCCATCGAGACGCTGATCGACCACCCGTCCTCGCCGCAGTACGTGGTGCTGAAGAAGAACGTGCCGGCCACGGCCGGGACCCGGATCGGCGCGCTGGGACTGCCCGGCATCGACGAGGACCCGAGCTACTCGCGCGTCTACCCGAACGGCGACCTCGCCGCCAACGTGATCGGCTTCACCGACACCGACGCGGCCGGGGACCTGGCCGGCGAGGCGGGCCTGGAGGAGGAGTACAACTCCCTGCTGAGCGGGCGGGATGGCAGCGAGGAGGTGGAGCTTGGCCCCACCCAGCAGCCGATCCCGCAGACCGAGCAGATCCTGCGCGCCCCGGTGCCCGCGGGCAGCCTGCGGCTCACGATCCAGGCCGACATCCAGTGGTACGCCGAACAGCAGTGCGCCGCCGAGGTGAAGGCGGCGCACGCGAAGAACTGCTCGGTGGTGGTGATGCAGCCGCACACAGGGAAGATCCTTGCCCTCGCGCAGTACCCGACGTTCAACCCGGCGGACCCGGCCAGCGTGGCCGCGACCGCCGATATCGGCGTGCAGGACGTGTTCCAGCCGGGGAGCACGGCGAAGGTGATCACCGCCGCGGCCGCGTTCGAGCGGGGCGGCCAGACGCCGATGAGCACCTACACGGTGCCCGACCAGATCGACGTGGACGGCTTCTCCTTCCACGACGGGGAATACCACCCGACCGCCAGGTACACGATCGCCGGGATCATCGCGAACTCGCTCAACGACGGCATGGTGCAGGTGGTGCAGCACGTCAGCCCGCAGATCCAGTACCAGTACCTGAAGGCGTTCGGGCTCGGCCAGCCGACCGGGCTCAACCTGCCCGGTGAGACCGCCGGGATCCTGCCGCCACCGGACAAGTGGTGGCCCGACGAGCGCTACACGCTGTCCTTCGGGCAGGGCATCGCCGTCAACGCGGTGCAGATGGCCAGCGTCTACGCGACGATCGCCAACGGCGGGGTGCGGACGGCGCCCTCGATCGTGGCCGGGACCACGAACGGCAGTGGGGTGTTCACGCCCGCGGCGGCGCCGAAGCAGACCCGGGTGATCCAGCCGAAGACCGCCGCCGAGCTGATAAAGATCCTGGAGCAGGTGCCCATGGTCGATGCCGAAGGCGGCGAGCCATGGGGCATCATCCCCGGGTACACGGTCGCGGCCAAGACCGGGACGTCGCAGGAGGCCGAGCCGGGGCAGACCTGCCTGTGCGAGTACGGTTCCAGCTACATCGGCATCGTCCCTGCGGACAACCCGCAGCTCATCGTGGCCGTAAACGTCCAGGACCCCACGAAAGGCGGGTACTACGGCGACCAGATCGCAGGTCCGGTCTTCTACCACGTGGCAAAGTTCGCGCTGCAAACCATGCGGATTCCGCCGGATGGCGCCAAGCGCCCTTACGTCCGGCTCATGCGACCGTGATGAGAGGTAATCTCTGCCCGTGCCACCCGACCTGCGCCCGCGTTTTGTCCCGCTGCGCCCGCTTGCGGGCCTTGCGGCGCTGCTCGGGGTGCGGACCGCAGGCCGGGACGCCCCCGGGCCGCTGACCAGCAGGGGCACGCCCCGCGGGGTCTCCGGGATCACGCACGATTCACGCCGGGTGCGCCCGGGCGACCTGTACGCCGCGCTGCCGGGCAGCCAGCACCACGGCGCGCGGTTCTGCGCGCAGGCGGCCGCCGGTGGCGCCGCGGCGGTCCTCACCGACCCGGCCGGCAAGGAACTCGCGATCCGGTCCGGCCTGCCCGTGTTCGTGGTCGGCGACCCGCGGTCGCGGCTGGGCGAGATCGCCGCGTGGGTCTACGGGAACCCCTCGGGCAAGCTGACGCTGCTGGGGGTGACCGGCACCAGCGGCAAGACCACCACCACCTACCTGATCGAGTCCGGGCTGCGCGCGGCGGGCCACGTCACCGGCCTGGTGGGCGGTGTGCAGACCCGCGTCGGCGACGTGACCGTGGACAGCGCGCTGACCACGCCGGAGGCCACCGACCTGCAGGCGCTGCTCGCTGCCATGGTCGAGCAGGGCGTGACCGCGGCCGCGATGGAGGTGTCCAGCCACGCCCTCGCGCTCGGCCGGGTCGCCGGGACGTCGTACGACGTGGCCGTGTTCACCAACCTGTCCCAGGACCATCTGGACTTCCACGAGACGATCGACGCGTATTTTGCCGCCAAGGCCACCCTGTTCACCCCGAGGTACGCCGGCGCGGGGGTGGTGAACCTGGACGATGAGCACGGGCGGATCCTGGCCGCGGCCCCGCAGATCCCGGTCACCACCTACTCCGCGGCGGGGAACCCGGCCGCGGACTGGCGCGTGGCCGACGCTCGGGGCGGCGCCGACGGCAGCGCGTTCCGGGTCATCGGCCCCGGCGGTGTCGAAGCCGATGCGTCGGTGGCCCTGCCCGGGCCGTTCAACGTCGCCAACGCGCTCGCCGCGATCGTGGCGCTCGTCGAGGCGGGCGTGGGGATCGCCACGGCCGTGGCGGGCGTCGCCGCATGCCCCGGCGTGCCCGGCCGGCTCGAGCGGGTCGAGGCCGGCCAGGACTTCACCGTGCTCGTCGACTACTCACACAAGCCGGGTGCGGTGCGGGCGGTGCTCGACGCGTTGCGGCCGGTCACCCTGGGTAATCTCACGATCGTCCTCGGCTGCGGCGGTGACCGGGACCGGGCCAAGCGCCCGCTGATGGGCGCGGCCGCGGCCGGGGTCGCCGACCTGGCGATATTCACCAACGACAACCCGCGCTCGGAGGACCCGCTGGAGATACTTGCCGAGATGCTCGGCGGCGCGCTCACGGTGCCCGCAGCCGGACGGGCGCACGTGGTAATCGAGCCCGACCGCGCGGCGGCCATCGGCCTGGCCATGGGGCGGGCGGGCAAGGGCGACGTCGTGCTGGTGGCGGGCAAAGGACACGAACGAGGCCAGTACGCTGGCTCCTCAGTAATCCCATTCGACGACCGCGAGGTCGCAGCGGAGGCGCTCGTGCGCCGCCTCCAGGCCGCAGCGGCCGAGGCGCCACCCGGCAGGCCGGGGGGCGCG
>Ga0335075_10001327_pt1 | contig 40906 bp, 36 predicted proteins | sample Lox_Sample_24_FD_206723 | JGI IMG/M metagenome (GOLD analysis project Ga0335075, IMG submission 206723) | Soil microbial communities from Loxahatchee National Wildlife Refuge, Florida, United States - Lox_Sample_2.4 | ecosystem: Environmental > Terrestrial > Soil > Wetlands | place: USA...
GGCCATTGGGCTAACGTAAGGCAAGAGCATCCGGAAGGCAACCCGAACTAGGTTATCCACAGTTTTTACGCCACGGCCAGTGGATATGTGGACAGCTAATCGGCAAGACCTTAATTCAACGGCATTGATCTGTTCCGTTGTCGTCACTGCGCACCGCCGGCGGCTTGAAGCGGACGCTTGGCGGCATGCCGCACATAGTCAGCGTGGCTAACGGGCCCGGCCGCATTGCCTTTTCTCACAACGCGGCGGGCGAGCTCGTGGTGCTCCCGCTGCATCCGGGAATGGAGCTGGATGTCAGGGAGCACGCCTTCCTGCTGGCGTCGCACAGCATCCAGTACTCGTTCGTGCGCATCAAGGGACTGGCCAACGTCCTGCACGGCGGCAGCGGAATGTGGATGGACCGGTTCGTCACGGCCCAGTACCCCGGCCTGCTGATGCTGCACGGGAACGGCGACGTCCTCGAGCGCACGCTCCGCCCGGGCGAGAAGATCCTGGTCGAGCCGGGCGGCTTCCTCTACAAGGACTCCACCGTGCAGATGCAGGCGGTGCAGCTGCCGGTCAAGATCGGCCTGATGCGGCACATATACATGGCGGAGATGACCGGCCCCGGCCGGGTTGGCATCCAGTCCATGTACGTCCACCACCACGCGGGCGAATGAGCCGGCGGACAGGTATTCAGCGATGAACTCCTACACCTGCCCCTACTGCCGCCAGCCGAGCGACGCCTCCCAGCCGACCTGCCCGCTGTGCGGCGCGCCGGTCGACGTCAGGGAGCACGTCAGCGACTCCGGCTGGATCGAGCAGCCGGCCATCCGTGACATGGCCCGGATCCAGTTCGGCCAGTCGCACGTTCAGATCACCGGGACCCGGGTCCCGACGGCCGAGTTCACCCTCGCGCCTAACGACCTGATCTACTTCTCCCACCACGTCATGCTGTGGTCGGACCCGCAGACCAGGCTGGACACGTTCCGGATGAAGGGCGGCTGGAACCGGGTCCTGGCCGGCATGCCGCTGATCATGATGACGGCCCAGGGACCTGGGCACATCTCGCTGTCCGATGACCACGCGGGCGAGGTCATCGCCGTCCCGCTGCATCACGGGCAGTCGCTCTGGGTGCGCGAGCACCGGTTCCTTTGCGCCACAGGGAACGTCGGATACGACTGGGACAGCAACCACATCTGGTACACCACGGGAACCGGAGACGAGAAGGAGTGGCACCACCCGATGGGGCAAAACGGTGACATCTTCACCGCCTCCGGGGGCAACGGGCTGCTGCTGCTGCACTCGCCGGGCAACACGTTCATCCGGGACCTCCAGCACGGCCAGTCGCTGCTCGTGCAGCCAAGCTCGCTGCTGTACAAGGACCCGTCGGTGCGGATGCACCTGCACCTGGAGTACCCGCGCAATCAGGGCATCTCGTTCTTCTCCAACCGGCTGGACTACCGCAACCTGTGGGTCCGGCTGACCGGTCAGGGGCGGGTCGCCGTCCAGTCGGTCTACCAGCCGGCCGAGGAGTGCGAGCCCATCACCGACACCTCGTTCGGCACCACGAGGCACCGCTGGTAGTCACCGGGGCGGCGGGACCACCGCCGCCCGGGCCGGCGCCCAGATGAGGTACGTGCTCCCGCCGAACCGGTCGTCCGCCCGAACCTGGGCGGCCAGGCGGTACGTGCGGTAGTGGCGGATCGCGCTGGTGATCACCTGGTCCACCCCTTGCGTGTCACCGAAGTCGAGCATGATCAGCGAGTAGTACTGGTGCCTGATCGCCGACACCAGCGCCTTCCCGACGGCCGAGGACCTGATGGTGGCGAGCGACACCCCGGACGTCGAGCCCGCCACGCGGGTCCCGGTGCCCGGTTCGCGGTAGGAGAGGTACCAGGTGTCCGTCCAGTCCTGCCAGGGCACCTCGCCTTCCAGGTAGTAGCCCATCACCTGCTCGTCTTCCGCCAGGTAGCGGCCCGGATGCTCGCGGACGAGCGGACGGAGGGTGGCGACCACCCGGGTGGTGCCTGGCCAGGATCCCTCGAAGTCCAGTGCCTGTGACCGGCCGGGCGCCCCGGCTGGCCCGGCGATGGCCGCGGCGACCGCCACCGCCGTCGCGCCGCGCCACAGCCGGCGACGGCTCCACCCGCTCAGCTTCGAGATGGCGTAGCCCGCCGCGACGCAGGCGAACCAGGCGCCGAAGTCCACGTGCTTGTCCAGCGACACCGCGGTGTGGATGCGCGCCTGGCTGGCCGGGACGACCAGCCCGGCCGCGGCCAGCACGACGAGCAGGCCGCGGTGCTCACCGCGGCACCAGCCCGCGGCCGCCCCGACGGCTGCCAGCGCCATGTCGACGCCAGTCCAGCGGGCCGAGTCGGCCAGGACGAGCAGCGGCGAGGCGGTGCCCGCCGCCCGTGCGACGGTGGAGAACTCCAGGCCGGCCAGGTAAGGCGGCCCGCCCAGTGAGAGCAGGGTCGCGATGCTCGCGGTCGTCAGCGTGGCGATGAGCCCGGCCCGCCCGACCCCCGCCTTGATCCCGTGCGGGCTTCCAAGCACCGCCATCGCCAGCACCACCGGGTCGAAGATCCCGGTGGAGTACTTGGTCGCGTTGGCCGCCACCAGCGCCGCGACCGCCGCTACAAGCAGCGGCGTCGAGTCGGCCCGGCCGCTCGCCGCCACCAGCAGCCGCGCCGACAGCGTCAGCAGGAACAGCGCCATGGCGTCGTAGGTCGCCAGTGCCCCGAGGAACTGCGTCGAGGAGATGGTCACGAACAATGCCACGGCCGGCAGCGCCACCCGCTGGCCGAGCATCGATCGGGCTGTCCCCCAGAGCATGCCGGTCGCGCCGAGCATGAAGGCCAGCGACAGCAATCGCGCCGCAGCCAGTCCGCCGAGGATGTCGGCTGCTCCCGCCAGCGGCGGGTAGATGGGCGGTGCGCCGGAGAAGTACGAGGCGTAATCGGGCACGGAGGTTCCGTCAATCGTGTGCCAGAGCTCGACGCGGCCCGCCCAGATGTAGGTCGCCTCGTCGAGGAAGGCCGTGTTCGCCCAGATGAGGCGCAGTGACAGCAGCGCCTGGAGGGCGAGCAGCGCGAGCAGGGGCCACGGGACACCGCGCCCGGCGCTGCCCCCGCCGGGGGCGGGCCGCGGCCTGGCCCCGGCCGGCGCCACCCCGCCGGGGCGCGCCCTGAGCATGGTCACCGCCCGCCGCCCCGGGTAACGAGCCGGGCGTGGTTGCGCCGGGCGGCCAGGGCCATGCCGGTGATGCCGGTGCTGAACAGGCCGCCGATCAGCAGCACCGCGAAGTCACCGACGCCGCAGCTAACCGCCCGCCAGGCGGCCAGCGCCAGCCAGGCGGCCGACGTGGTCCCGTTCCAGGTCCAGATGCCGGCCCAGACCCGCCGGGTGCCGGCCACCGGCTGCCCGCCGCCGGTGGGCTGCCAGGCCCGCTGCCGTCGCCGCAGGATGTCAAGCAGCGCGAACAGGTGCGCCCAGGAGTACAGCAGCTTGACCATGAACGCCGCCGGCCCGAACCGGCAGCGGTGCCAGGCGGGGAACACCGCCCCGTTGTAGATGATCGACGGGACCACGAGCAGCCAGTTGATCAGGTGAACTCGCTGCGGCATGAGGGCGAGCAGCGTGATCGGGATCAGCGGCGCGGCGAACAGGAACGTCGCCGTGTGCAGGTAATAGCAAAACCCCGACAGGTAGCACAGCCGGGCACGCAGCGGCATCCTGGTCGCCCAGAACTTCCGCGATCCCATCAGGGACATCGAGCCGGCGCACCACCGGTACTGCTGTGCCAGGAACGAATCCGGGTCGGACGGGCACAGCCCGGTTGCCAGCGGCACGGGGACGTACCGCAGCCCCCAGCCAGCCCGCCGCAGGTCAAATCCGGTGTGCACGTCCTCGGAGTGCTCGATCAGCGTGGTGCCGCCGTTGACGGCAAGCGCCTGGCGCCGGTATATCGCGCATGACCCTACGCAGATCGCGCCATCATGGCCGTCCCGCGAGACCTGGACCAGCCGGTAGAACAGCTCCTGCACCGCCCCGGCACCGCGCTCGGTCCAGGACTGCCGCCGGTGCACACGGAAGAACTGCGGCGACTGGACGATGCCAAGCGACGGGTCGGCGGTCAGGTAGGGCAGCAGCTGGCGTGGCAGGTCCGCGCGGGGGGCGAAGTCCGCGTCCAGGATCACGATGAACTCCCCGTCGGAGTGCGCGAACCCGTGCCGGAGGTTTCCCGCCTTCTTCATCCAGCCCCGGTCCGGGCGGACCAGGTAGGCGAAGCGGTACTGGCCGGCCATCGCCGCGGCCGCCGCGCTGGCGCCGTCGTCGAGGACGTAGACGGCCATGCGGCCCGGGTACTCCCGCGCCATCTCGCTCACCCGGGACCACGTGTTCTTGAGTACTTCGAGTGGCTCACCGCAGACCGGCAGGAAGACGTCAACCGACGGGTACGGCGCGGGGCGCCACCGCCGCACCAGCCGCCGGTGCGTTTCGCGGTCAAATCCCCGCGTCCCTGTGTTCACGGCAACGGAGATCAGATAGTAAGCGGCGGTAAACATAAGCAAGGGCGCGAACACCAGCAACGCAGGCTCCGTCCGCACGAAGTCCGCCTGGCTAATCGCCAGCGTGCAGAAGCTGGCCGCCGATGCCCGCGTGATCAGCGCCTGGTTGCGGTCGGCGTAGCCTTCCTTCTCCTGATCGCTCGGCGCGCCGGGCAGGTGGCGTCGGCCGTGCCCGGCGGCTGACTGCCCTGCTGCCCGGCGATGCTGCCCCGGACCGCGCCGCCTTCCGCGTTGCGCAGCTAGTGCCACCGGCTCCCCTCTTCCCGCTGGCGGCCTTTCCGCGAAAGATACTAGGAGGCGGGTGGATGGCCCAGGCTACATGGCGGGAAAAAGCTTCAGGTGCAGGCGCGCATGATTCCGGATTGCGCCGGTTGCCCGGTTAATTAATAAGCAAAAAGCACGGGGCTGCTGCAATGCAGACGCCCCGTGCCTTGTGGCTGCACGGCGTTAGGCCCGATAGGACTACTGCGCGTACTTCTGGACCAGCGCGCCCAGATTCGGCAGTGCGGCCTCGATGTTCTTCGCGGCACCGCCGCGAACGCCGTTGTAGGCCTTCACGACCACGGCCCGCGAGGAGGAGGTGGCCATCTGGTCAGTGACGTGGAGCAGGGACTCGGCTACCTGCCCGCCTCGGCTGGCCAGGTAGTCGCCGAAGTGACCGCCGCCCGCCGCCACGAAGTTCGTCCAGTACGGGTCGAGCTGGAACAGCAGCTCGGGAATGATGTTGCGCAGGGCGTTCTCGTAGTAGCCGGGCGCGAAGGACGTGACCGCCTTGTAGGCGACCTTGAGGGCGGTCCCTGACAGCCCGCCCTTCCCGCTGAGCTCCTGATCGATCAGGGCCTGGGCGTCCTGGACAACGTGCGGATACACATCAGGCCGGAGCAGAGCATCGCTAAGGGTAGCCATGTGAGAGTTTGTCTCCTTGAGTTCCATTTGATCGGGCACAGCACTGTTGAGGCCTTGTAGGTACCGATGAGGGGCATTCGAGCACGTGGTCGAGCATGGTCGATCTAACGTTTACCGAATAGCCCTCATTGCCTGCGCCGTTGCCGGAGGACGGGACCTGCGCACAGGTTCCATCGCACGGGTCAGTCTACGAACTTGAACTGCCCCGCGCCGACACTTCCGCCGGACATTGATATATTTTGCACGATTTTTGCGGGCACCTTCACGGAGGGTCAGGAGAGCGAATGCTAGGCAGGGATCACGCGCTGAGCGGGGCGTTCGCGCTCGCCGCTCTCGCTCCCACGCTGCACGTGACCGGCGCGGACCTCGCTACGAGCGTCGCGCTCGGCGCAGGAGCGGGAGTCCTGCCCGACATCGACCACCCGGACAGCTCGATCGCGCTCTCGTTCGGGTTCCTGACCAACAGCTTCTCCTGGCTGGTCGAGAAGCTGTCGGGCGGCCACAGGCACGGCACGCACGCCGTCATCGGCATCGGGATCTTCTCGATCGGCGCCTACTACGCCGGGCGGTACCAGCTATCTGGCCCGCACCCGCCGTACGCGGCACCCGGCACGCCCGGCTGGCACCCGGCCCTGTTCTGGCACCTGGTTCCGGCCGGCATCTACCTGTCGCTGCTGTACTCCGCCGCGCTGCGGGCGCTCAAGATCGGCAGTCACCACGGCGACCTGATCGCCATGATCGGCGCGGCCGCCACGATCTACTACGGCACCGACCTGGTCACCGTCACGCCGTGGCACGTCCCGCTGCTCGCCTTCGCCACCGCCGTCGGCTGCGCGGCGCACGTCGCGGGGGATGAGCTCACGCATGGCGGCTGCCCGCTGCTGTACCCGGTGAGCAAGCACAACTTCCACCTGCTGCCCAAGCCGGTCGAGATCACGACGGGGAAGATAGCCGAGACCTACGTGGTCTTCCCCATCGTCGCCATCGCCCTGGCCGCCGCCCTCTGGCACGCCACCGGCCACAAGATCTAGGAAGGAAGCGTCGTCCGCCCGCGCCAGGCCTCTCCCCGGCGGCCGGGGTGCGCGTCACAGGCGCCCGGCTGGGCGCATCGACTCGGGCGCGAACCCGGCGTCCAGCGCGGTCAGCGCGGCGTCCAGGTAGCCGGGCAGGTCGGCGTCGGCCCGCGCCGACCAGCGATCGTAGGCAGCGCGGCAGGTCGCCAGCACGGCCCGGCCGATCGCCAGCGGGTACAGCGAGTCCGGCGCATGCGCGAGGCGGCGGGCGGCGAACTCGCTGACGGCCCGCTCCCAGGCGTCGTAGTGCTCGGCAGCGCTGGACGACAGCGCCGGGACCGAGGCGATGAGGTTCATCCGGGCGCGCAGCTCGGGCACGTCGGAGGCCTGGTAGTGGTTGGCCGAGACGACCGCCTGCCGGATGGCCTTCATCATCGGCACCTCGCCGGGGACCGCGGCCAGCGCTTGCCTGATCGACTCGACCTCGGTGTCGAAGTCGGTCCACAGCACGCTGGACTTGGAGCTGAAGTAGCGGAAGAACGTCCGCTCGCTCACCCCGGCCTCGCTCGCTATCTGGTCGATGGTCGTCGACTCAAACCCGTTCTCCGTGAACAGCCGCAGCGCGATCTGGCGCAGCTCACGACTGCTCGTGGCGGGCGGCCGGCCGCGCCGGGCGGCAACCGTGTCAGCACCAGCGACCACGTCAGCACCTGCGTCCACGCCCGCATCTCCAGCCCTAGGACTTGCTTGTGTCAGTTGATGTCAATAACATCCGTCATATTACGTCATTGACTGCCGTAATGTCGTGACAAGCTCGCGTCGCCGCGGGCACGCACACCAGGAGAGGGCACCATCATGACAGGACGAGTAGCAGGCAAGGTCGCCTTCATCACCCGTGCCGGCCGGGGCCAGGGCATCCGGGTCGACGCTGGGGCCACGATCCGCTGATGAGCGCGACAGCCTCCGCGGCCTCCCTGGCGGAGGTCCGTGATCGCGTCGCCGCCCGCGTGGTCGGCCGGGAACGCGAACTCCACCTGGTGCTCGCCGCCGTCGCGGCCGGACGGGACGTCCTGCTCGAGGGACCGCCCGGCACCAGCAAGACCACCATCCTCAAGGCGATAACCGCGGAGTGGGGCATCCCGCTGGTCTTCGTCGAGGGCAACGCCGACCTCACGCCAGCCAAGCTGGTGGGCCACCACAATCCGGCCCGGGTGCTGAAGGAGGACTACTCGGCCGGCAACTTCACCGACGGCCCGCTGCTCGAGGCGATGAAGTCCGGCGGCTTCCTGTACCTGGAGGAGCTCAACCGCGCCCCAGACGACACGCTGAACACGCTGCTGGCCGCCATGGCCGAGCGGAGCATCGCCGTGCCGCGGGTAGGCACGGTGCAGGCTGCGCCGACGTTCCGGGTCATCGCCTCGATGAACCCCTACGACAACATCGGCACCACCCGGCTTTCCACCTCGGTCCACGACCGGCTGTGCCGGCTGGCCATCGGCTACCAGGACGAGCAGGCCGAGCGGAGCATCGTCGAGCTGCGCGCCCCGGCCGCGGCGTTCCCGCCACCGGGGCTGGCACCGCAGCGGCATGGCCGGCTCGCCGCCGACGCCGTCGCCCTCACCCGCGCGACCCGCGCGCACCCCGACATCCGGCAGGGCTCAAGCGTCCGCGGAGCGATCGACCTGACGCTGATCGCGGGGCAGTTGCTCGCCCTGGGCGGCTCCTCCTACGAGGAAACGGTCTACGACGCGATGACCGTCGCCCTATCGGGCCGGATCTACCTGGACGAGACGATCTCGGCCCCGCCGGAGCAGGTGCTGCGGCAGATCTGGGAGGACTACTTCATCCTCGGCCCGGCCGCGGCGCGGCCGGGTTGAAGAGCCGTTGACGCCGACTCGCCGCTGTCTCGCGACAGCGCCCGGCCTGACCGGGCGACCACGATGAGGCCACTGCGCCGCAAGCCCAAGCAGCTGACCGAGGAGCCTGTCCTGCTTGACGTCTCGGGCGGCGCTGGGGCAGGCACCGTGCTCGCGGCCGGGGGAGAGGATCGTTCTGGCTCGCTGAAGCGAGGGGGCAGCGGCGGGACAGCGGTGACGGACGAGCAAGGGGCGCTCGCCGGGGTGGATTCGGCCGAGGCCACCCCGGATCCCGAGACGCTCCGGCGGGCGCGCCAGATAGCCGCCCGGCTGGCCGTGCCCCGGCCACGCCGGGACCTGCTGGCCCGGCGGGGCGCGGGCGCGCTGGCCACGGTGCCGTTCCTGGGCGGGGCGGACGACATCGACCTGGATCGCACGCTTGAGCGACTGGCGGACAAGCCGGCGCCCGAGCCGGGCGACATCCTCGTGCGCGAGCGAGTGCGGACCCGCCGCTCGGTGGTGCTGCTGGTGGACGTCTCCGGGTCGATGCGAGGAGAGCGGGCCCGCACGGCGGCGGCCACGGTCGGGGCGCTCGCCTCAGAGCTCTCCCTTGACGATCTCGCGGTGGTGGCCTTCTGGTCGGACGCGGCCGTGCTCGCGCACCTCGGGCAGCCCGTGCCGGCTGCGCGGATCGTGGAATCGATCATGCGAATGCCAGCGCGCGGGCTGACCAACCTGGCCTTCCCGCTCCAGGTGGCACGGCGCGAGCTGGCCCGGGTTCCGGCCCGCGACACCAGGGCGGTCCTGCTGTCAGACTGCGTGCACAATGCCGGCCCTGACCCCCGTCCGCTCGCGGCTCGGCTCCCCCGGCTCGAGGTCATGCTCGACACGACCGGCGAGCAGGACCCGGAGCTGGCCCGCGACCTCGCGCGGCTGGGACGGGGCCGCCTGAGGAACATCAGTAGCTACCGAGACGTAGCCCCGGCACTCAGCGAGATCTTCGCGAGCTGACCTCTGGTGAAGGAGACTGACTGACATGGCGAGAAAGGCCCGCAATGGCGAGCAAGTGGTTTGAGACCGTCGCGATCGCCCAGCGGCGGGCCAGGAAGCGGCTGCCGCCGTCGGTCTACGGCGCGCTCGTCGCCGGGGCAGAGAAGGGGCTGACCGCTCGGGACAACGTCGAGGCATTCGACGAGATCGGCTTCGCGCCGCACGTGGCCGGCCTGCCGGCGACGCGGGAGATGGCCTGCACCGTCATGGGCCAGCAGGTCTCCATGCCGGTGCTCATCTCGCCCACCGGCGTGCAGGCCGTGCACCCGGACGGCGAGGTGGCGGTGGCCCGGGCCGCCGCCAGCCGGGGCGTGGCCATGGGCCTGTCCTCCTTCGCGAGCAAGCCGGTTGAGGAGGTCGCCAAGGCCAGCCCGCAGACGCTCTTCCAGATGTACTGGGTGGGCTCGCGGGACGACATGGCCGCCCGGATGTCCCGGGCACGTGCGGCCGGGGCAGTTGGCATCATCGTGACGCTGGACTGGTCGTTCTCCTTCGGGCGGGACTGGGGCAGCCCGCACATCCCGGAGCGGATGACGCTGCGCGAGATGATCGCGCTCGCGCCACAGGGGCTGTCGCGGCCGGCCTGGCTGCTGCAGTGGGCGCGCACCGGGCACTTCCCCGACCTGACCGTGCCGAACCTGCCGGTTGGCGGCGCGCAGGCGCCGACCTTCTTCGGTGCCTACGGGCAGTGGATGGGCACCCCGCCGCCATCGTGGCAGGACGTCGCCTGGCTGCGCTCGCAGTGGGATGGCCCGTTCATGCTCAAGGGCGTGACCCGCATCGATGACGCCAAGCGGGCGGTTGACGCCGGGGTCACCGCGATCTCGGTCTCCAACCACGGCGGCAACAACCTCGATGGCACCCCGGCGACCATCCGGCTGCTGCCCGACATCGCCCGGGCCGTCGGTGACCAGGTCGAGGTGCTGCTTGACGGGGGGATCAGGCGCGGCGGCGACGTCGCCAAGGCGCTGGCGCTGGGCGCTCGCGCGGTGATGATCGGCCGGGCCTACCTGTGGGGCCTGGCCGCCAACGGCCAGGCAGGCGTGGAGAACGTGCTTGACCTGCTGCGGTCCGGCCTGGACTCCTGCCTGCTCGGCCTGGGCCACTCCTCGGTCGCCGAGCTGTCGGCCGACGACCTGGTCATTCCTGAGGGCTTCACCCGCCGCCTGGGCGGATAGCCTGGGCCAGGCTCTACTGACAGGAGGGCGATGCGGCCCGCTGCGCTGGACTCGGCGACGGTCTTCTCGACCGCCGGGCTGCCTGACGCGCGGCGGGTAGAGCTCTGGGAGGAGCACAACGCCACCGCCCTCATCGGGCTGGCCGTCCATGCCCCCCGCCCGTTGGACGCGTCAGAACGGAACCTCCCCCTGTCCCTCGTCCACCTGGCCCGGGTCACGGCAACCGCGCACATCGTGGAGCGGCCCGCCGAGGTCATCCGCGGCAATCCGGCCGACGCCGTGGCCATGTACCTGTCGCTGCGGGGCGAATCGTGGTTTCGCCATGACGGCGCCACCCGCGCGCTTCGGCCGGGTGCCGTCGTCGCCTGCGACGCGGACCGGCCGTTCGCCCGCGGGTTCGCCCGCGGCCTGGAGGAGCTCGTGGTGAAGGTGCCCCGGCACGTGCTCGCGTCTCACGCCGGGCGGCCCTGGCCCGCGGCCGGCCCAGGCCCGGTCATCACGTCGGCTGCCAGCGCCGCCGGCCCGGCCCGGCCGGGCGACCCGTACGCCCGGGCGCTCGCGCGGATGGCCGGCCGGGCGACCGCGGCCGTGGCGCCGGTGCCCGCCGACGAGCGCGCCCTGCTCGACCTCGTGGTGGCGGTGGTCGCGGGCCGCCAGGTGGCACAGGCCACCGCTCACCGGGCCGCGGCCAAGTCATACATCGAGGATCACCTCACCGACCCCCGTCTCGGGGCGGAGCAGGTGGCGCGGGCGATCGGGATCAGCACGCGGCAGCTCACCCGGGTCTTCGCCGCCGACGGGACGAGCGTCCCACGGCACGTACTCGGCCGCCGCCTCGAGCTCGCCTACTCGCTGCTGGCCGCGCCGGACGCCGGCCACCCGAGCGGCGGCAGCGGCGGCGGCGGCGGTGACACGATCGCCGACGTCGGGGCCCGGTGCGGGCTCACGTCCGCGGCGCACTTCTCGCACGCGTTCGCCGAGCGCTTCGGCCAGCGGGCGAGCGAGGTAAGGGCGAGGGCGGGCTTCTGATTTCCGCCATCTTGGGCGCCGCGCGCTTATCCCGGGCTGGTCGCCTGCCGACAATCCGGTTATGCCTGACTTCGAGGACGGACTGACCGAGACCGAGCTCCCGCACGGCACGGTGACGACCGACGTGCTGATCGTCGGCTCCGGGCCGGCTGGTGGCGCGGCGGCGCTTTGCCTGGCCACGCTGGGCGTGCCCAACATCATGATCACCAAGTACCGGTGGACGGCGAACACGCCGCGGGCCCACATCACCAACCAGCGGGCGATGGAGATCTTCCGCGACCTCGGCATTGAGGATCAGGTACTGGCCGACGCGACCCCGCACGAGCTGTGCGGTGACACGGTCTTCTGCACGTCGATCGCCGGGGAGGAGATCGGGCGCATCCGCACCTGGGGTACCCACCCGGCCCGTGAGGCCGACTACCAGCTGGCCTCCCCCAGCCTGATCTGCGACATCCCCCAGACGTACCTGGAGCCGATCCTGGTCAAGAACGCCACCGCGCGCGGCACCCAGACCCGGTTCTCCACCGAGTACGTGTCGCACGAGCAGGACCCGGCCGGCGTCACCGTCCAGGTCAGGGACCGGCTCACCGGCGTGCTCTACCCGATCAGGGCCAAGTACCTGATCGGCGCCGATGGCGCACGGTCCCAGGTGGCGGCGGACCTCGGGCTGCCCTATGAGGGCCAGATGGACATCGCGGGCAGCATGAACATCACCTTCAAGGCGGACATCTCCTCCTACGTCGCCGGCCGCCCCTCGGTGCTGTACTGGGTGATCCAGCCCGGCTCGAACGTCGGCGGCATCGGCGCCGGCCTGGTGCGGATGATCCGTCCGTGGAACGAGTGGCTGATCGTCTGGGGGTACGACATCAGCCAGCCGCCGCCGGTCGTCGACGAGGCCGCCGCGATCCAGATTGTCCGCAACCTGCTCGGCCTGCCCGACCTGGACGTCGAGATCACCGGGACCTCGCTGTGGGGCAACAACGAGATGTACGCCACCCGCCTGCACGACGGCCGCGTCTTCTGCGCCGGGGACGCCGTCCACCGCCATCCGCCGTCGAACGGCCTCGGCTCCAACACCAGCGTCCAGGACTCCTACAACCTGGCCTGGAAGCTGGCCGCCGTGCTGCGCGGCCAGGCCGGCCCGAGCCTGCTTGAGACCTACTCGGCCGAGCGGGCCCCGGTCGCCCGGCAGATCGTGCTGCGGGCCAACAAGTCCAGCCGTGAGTTCGTCCAGTTCTTCGAGGTGCTCGGGCTGCTCGACGCCAAGGACGAGGAGGAGATGCGCGAGCAAATCGAGGAGCGCAAGGCCAACACGCCGCGCGGCGCGGCCAAGCGCGCCGCCCTGGTGTCGGCCATGGAGCTGAAGAACTACGAGTTCAACGCCCACGGCGTCGAGATGGGCCAGTTCTACGAGTCGACCGCGATCATCTCCGACGGCTCGCCGCGCCCGGCGCCCACCCGCGACCCTGAGCTCTACTTCGAGCCGGCCACCGTGCCCGGCGGCCGTCTCCCGCACGCCTGGGTGGGCGACCGCTCTCAGCGGCTTTCAACGCTGGACCTGGCACCGTACGGCCAGTTCACCCTCTTCACCGGGATCGCCGGCCAGGCCTGGGCGGACGCCGCCGCGAAGGTGAGCCGCGAGCTTGACGTCCCGCTCGGCACCGTCATCATCGGCCCCGGCCAGCCTGCCACCGACCTGTACTACGACTGGGCACGGCTGCGCGAGGTGCCAGAGGAAGGGGCGCTGCTCATCCGGCCGGACAAGCACGTGGGGTGGCGCTCGGCCTCGGTGCCGCCCGATCCGGCCGCCGCGCTGCGCGCGGCGCTCACCGCCCTGCTATCCAGAGGGGCCGCCGCTACTTCCTGACCCCCGCGTAGCCGTACTGCCTGGCCGCAGCGCCGAAGGCGGCGAGCACGGCGGGCGTCTGGAGACGGTAGTCGGCGTTGCCGGTCGTGTCGAAGTAGACGAAGCCGGCCAGGCCCTGGGACTTCACCCCGCTGAACAGGTCGGGGAGCATGGCCTGCTGGCCAACCTTGGGGGAGATCGCTGTCTCCGCGATCAGGATCGGCGCGCTGGTGAGCTGCCTGACGTCGGTGAGCGTCTTGCCGAAGATCTTGCCGAACGTCTCGCCCGCGTAGAGGTAGTGGCCGTCCACGCCGACCTCGTCCACGTACCCGCTGCCCGGCCACCAGGGCGCCGGGCTGGTGGTGCCGCTGGGCGAGTCCGCGTACGCCTGCACGGTCCAGAGCCAGGTGACGTTGCTGGCGCCCTGGTCGCGGAACACGGTGACGATGTGCCGCCAGGCGGCCACGAACGTGCCCGGGCTGACGTGCTTCCAGCCCCACGAGTACCAGGTCCCGTTCATCTCGTGGCCGAATGAGAGCATCACCGGGTGCCCGAAGGCCCGGACCGCCTGGGCGTAGGAGCTGAGGTTGCCGTCGTCGGCCCCGCTCGCGATGGCCGAGACGTCGCCCGCGTGGTTCCCCATGGCGATTTGCAGCAGCGGGGTGGCTCCGTCGGCGGTGACCCCGGACGCCCAGCTCGCCATGAAGCTGGTGTCCCAGCCGCTGAAGTTCAGCGCGATGCCCGGCTGGACTCCCGTTTGCCCGGCGAAGTTCTCCATCCACTTAGCCCCGCCGTCGATGAACAGGCCGACCTTGGGTGCCTGTCCCGGGGGCCTGGCCGTGGCCGCCTTCCCCGTGGGGGCCTGCCAGGTCCCGGCCTGGGAGGCCCTGATGGCCCCCGGGCCGGGACGTCCGCCGGCCGCCGAGCACGCCGCGATCGCGGTGGCCATGACCACGGTGGCCATGACCAGGCTGGCGGCCGCCACCGCGCGGTCGCGGAAGGCTACCCTCATTGGCCGGCTCCCCATCATCGATCACCCGGCCGCGTTCAGGTAGGCGACCGCGCCGGCCCTGAAGGCCTTCAGGGCGGACGGGTCGTTGTTTATGTACCAGTTGTGCACTGAAGTCTTGTCGTAGTCAAAGTAAATGAGCCCGAGCATCCCCGGCGTCTTCGCCACGCCCTCGAAAAGGCTGGTGATGGCGCGGGCTGGCACTGAGGCTGGGCTGGCCCCGGTCTCCACGATGATGAGCGGCAGCTTCGTGAACTTCCGGACCTGGTTGATCGTGTAGTCAAATACGCCGGCGTAGGTCTGTGTCGACCCGAAGAAGTACCCGTCGAGACCAATCCAGTTTACGTAGGCGTTTCCTGGATACCACGCCTGCAGGTCGTTGGTGGTGCCAGCCATGGTGACGTTCGGATTCCATATCCATATGACGTTGGTGGCACCACTGTCCCTGAATATCGTGACTATATGCCGCCAGGCCGCGATGAACTGGGCAGGCTCCACGCGCTCATAACCCCAGGCGTACCAGTTCCCGTTGAACTCATGGTCGAAGTCGAACCCTATCGGGACCTGCAAGGCCCCGAGCGTCGCCGCCAGGCTCTCAAAGTACCGGTCATCAGCCCCGCTCGCTATCTTCGACAGCGACTGGGTGTCGCTGCCCATGTCGATGATGGGCAGCCGGTGGTCGTCACACAGGTCGACCATGGACTGCGAGTTAATCGCAGCGCCAACCGAGTAGTACATCGTGATGGCGTTGGCCGTGATCCCGGCCGCCTGCTCGGTCGGCACGATGAGGCGACTCCTTGCCACCGACAGCCCGATGTACTTGCCGCCGGCCGGCTTTCCGCATTTCTCCGCGAGCGTCTGCGGCATGGACTGGGTCGGCGCGGGATGAATGGCCTGCTTCATGACCGAGCATCCAGACAAGATCGCCAGGCCAACGATGACGCATACGACGCCGAGCCTGCTGACATGCCTCATCGGCCGATTCCCGCCCTTTCAGGTGGCAGCCCGCCGCCGCCGCGCGTCTTACCGCTCGCGATTCCCACCTCGACCTTGCCGCGAGTTCCCCAGCCGTTGTTGCCGCAGGTCAGGGTCCCGTAAATACGCACAGGGCGGAGCACGAGCAGGGACCACACCAGGTTGAACGGGGCTAGGAGCCAGGTATCGAGGGTCTGCATCGGCGAGTGGTCGCTGCGCCGGATGAGCAGGTTCCTCAGCGCCACCAGGTAACTGGAGAGCAAGACGATGAGGACCGGCGCGATGCTGAAGTGCCCCTCGACCGGGCGCACCACGAACACCATCAGGTACGCGGCCCAGGAGACGAAGAACTGCCACCAGGACAGGATGCTCATCCACCAGCCGTAGGAGAAGAGCCGCAGGTAGCGCAGCCGCCAGATGTTGCGGATGGTGGAGCCGCGCATCCACCTGATCCACTGGCGCACCGCATGGCCGGCCTTATCCGGGTACATGGGCAGCTGGAAGGCGGTCAGCTGCTGCACGGTCCGGCCGCGCTGCAGCGCGAACAGGGTGAGCAGCGAGTCGTCGCTGTACCTGACCTGCTTGCCGAGGAACCTCTCATTGAGGTAGACGCCGAGGTTGTCCCGGACGACTGGCGCCCGGTACATGGCGAACGTGCCCCGGTTGACCAGCACGTTGCCCGCCATGGAAAGGACGCAGCACTGGGTCATCTGCCAGGCGATCTGCCGGATGCTGCTGATCCTGGTGAGCAAGTTCGCGTGCGCGTTGTAGGCGACCTCCACGCCCGCGACCGACTGGACCCGCGGATCGGCGAACGGCTTCAGCGCCTCCTCGATGGCGTTCCTGGCCAGGGCGGTGTCGGAGTCAAGCGTGCCGAACACGTCCGCCCGGTAGTCATCGTGGAACGTCACCGCCTGCGCGTGCCGCTTGCCGCCGTTCTTGGTCCGCACCCAGGTGAAGTCGACGCCACGCGGGACATGCCGGAGCCAGTAGTCCCTGATCTCCGCGTAGTTGCTCGAGGTGGAGCCGTCATCGACGACCTGGATCCGGTTGGGCAGCCGCGACTGCCTGAACAGGGCGTAGATCGTGCGGTCGATAACCGCCGGGTCCTCGTTGTACAACGGCACGTTGACCGTCACGTACAGCTGGTCCAGGCTTACCTGCTGGGCGAGGGTGACCGTAAAGGGGCGGTCGAACCAGGCGAGGGCGATCTGGTGCCCCGCGGCGAGGAAAAGCGCTGTCCACAACAGCGCGCTGCCGTCGTCGCCGTGGAAGGCCCGGTCCACCGCCATGGCCCGGTAGGCGGCCCAGGCCAGGATGACGACGAAGGTGACCAGCACGATCGGCAGGTACCTGCTCCGCAGCAGGCGCACCTCGGGAACCTCATACCGGTGCGGGACCGCGTCCGCTCGCCTTAGCCGGTCAAGGTCACGGGGCGGCATCACAGTTCCCCGATGTCACGGCCGGGACGGAACGCGATCCTGATCACCAGCGCGATGAGGAGGGTCAGCCCAAGGCTTCCGAACGCCAAGATGGCGTCAAGTTCCAGCGTCACGCTAGTTCCCCCCCGTTACGCGCCACACCGTGTAGTAATTATTCATTGACGTGTCACTCGGTGGAAGGTGACCCACGATCTTGTAGTCCCCGTACTTGGCGATGTCAGCTTGTATCAGGTAGTCGTTGCCCGGTTCATTCGGCCCGTCGGCACCGAAGTTAAGGATGATCACGCTAAAGACCCGGTTCTTGATCGCGTCCGCGAAGGCCGGGCCATTGAGCAGGAATTTTCCAGTCTGCGGGTCCACGTATGAGTAGTTACCGGCTTCCTTCCACTGGACGGAGGAGACGTCGCCTACGTAGTGCGCCGGAATGTCGTCATACCCAGATATCAGGTAGCGCTCTGCTCCCGGGTGCACGTATTCCTTGAGCCCGGCTATGAAGGCCGTGTTCTCTGTCGGCCAGCCATAGAAGCCTTGCGCCGCAGTCGTGTTGAACGCTGCTAGCGGCACGAGGAAGAGGACAGAACAGGCGCCGGCGAGCACCCGGAAGCGCAGCAGCCTGACCGCCAGGTAGCCGGCGAGAATGCAGCCGAACCAGGCACCGAATACCACGTGCTTCTGTAGAGAGGCGCTCGTGCCGATGCGGGCCTGGTTCAGTGGCGCCGCGACGACCGCGAACACCAGGATCATGGCCAGGACGACCAGCGCGCCGCGGGTGGCGCTGGGGAAGCGCGACCTGCCTCCCGCGAGCAGGGCCAGTGCGCCGATGATCGCGAGGACGATGACCAGGCCGACCCATTTCCAGGCGTCGTGCAGGACCAGGCTGGCTGGCTGCCCCATCTCGGCGTACTGGGAGGACCGCTCCACGGTCGTGTACAAGATGCCGTGGATGTACTTGGCCTTGCCGATCGCCAGGCCGACGCCTAGGAGCAGGCCGAGGGTGACGGCGAGCCGCAGCGCCCGGCCAATCCCGTACCGCCACGAGTAGCCGCCAAGGAGGGGAGCACAGCAGGCCAGTCCGATGATGACCGGATCCCACAGCGCGGTCGCGTACTTCGTGGCGTTGGCCAGCGCCAGGACGGCACCCGCGATCACCGTGGAGTAGGCGGTGCCCGTGAGCGTGCCATAGGCGTTCTTCTGCCCGGCCACCAGGTACGCGGCCAGCACCAGCAGGAACAGGGCCATCGGGTCGTAGGTGGCAAGCGCGCCAAGGAACTGGGTGCCCGGCAGGCTCGCGAACAGCGCGACGGCGACCAGGGCGGCCCAGCCGCCGAACAGCCGGTTCGCCGTCGCGTAGAGCAGGCAGCTGATCCCGAGCATGAAGGCGAGGCTGAGGAAGCGAGCCGCGGTGAGGCCTCCCACCGCGGCGACGAGGGCGGCGATCGGCGGGTAGGCCGCGGGGGAGCCAGAAAGGAACGTCTGGTAATCCTCGACCGGCGTCCCGTGTATCCAGTGGGTGATCTCCTGGGCACCCACGAACATGTAGGTGGCCTCATCGATGAACGTCGTGTTGGACCACATCAGCCGGATGGACAGCAGGGCCTGGATGATCAGCACCACGAGCAGCGGCCAGGGCACCGTCCGCAGGCTCAGCGACGACGCCCGCTCGGACATCGACCACTTGTTGCCGATCACGAACGATGCCGGAGTGAGGATGGCGGTCACCGCGATGTTGCCGGTGATGTAGTTCATGCCGAAGTGGTCAAGCCCGGTGTACAGGGCCACGCCAAGACCGGTAATGGTGGCCTGCTGGACATTGAAGCGCACCAGTGCGGCCAGCGGCGCCACCTGCCGGTCCCGCCACGTCAGGTAGCGCGACAGCACGAAGTTGAGCTGCACGCTGAGCACCGTCTGGATGATGTACGACGGGACGTGCCCCATCCGCAGGTAGTGGATGAGCGCGTACTGCACCGCGACGCCGAAGACGAAGACGAACAGCCCGTTAGCCGCGAACGTGGCCAGCCGCTTGCGTGCGCCCCACAGGGCGGACAGGGCACCTCGCAGCCCGCCCCGCCGCGGCTCGGGCGCGGGCCCCTGGACCTCGGCGATGTAGTCCAGGTGCCGCAGCGCCATCATCTGAGCGCTCGTCGGTGGTCCGACGAAGGGCCCGGTCTCTGGCCCTAGCTCTGGCTCGGTGAAGGACCACGCACGGCCCAGGGCGGTGAAGCCATCAGTCAGCCTGCGCAGGGCCGAGCGCGGACCCGGCCGGCCGCTCCCGGCATCACGCCAGTCCTGCTCAACTGGAAGGGGGGCCGGCCGGCCAGGACGAACCTCCGGCCGATCCGGAGGCGGGGTAGGCCGACCCGGCTGCCGCCGGTCCTGCCGATCCGGAGGCGGGGTAGGCCGGCCACGACGGTCTCCTGGCCGGTCCTGCCTGCCCGGCGGCGGGGTAGGCCGGCCAGTGGGAATCTCCCGCCAGCCCCGACCCACCGAAGGCGGGGCCGGCCGGCTTGCCTGGACCGCACGCCGATCCTGCCGGGCTGGAGGCGGCGTCGGGCGACCGCTGCCACCGCGCGGGTCACGCGGCTGGGGCTGCCTGCCGGGCTCGTCCCGGTCGGGGCGTCGGGGTGGCGGCCGCTCGCCGCGTCCCGGCCATCGGTCGTAAGGCTCGCCTCCGCGGGAATCGCGATCGCGGGGACTCACGTGGCACTTCCGCGGTACTGCCCGCGGCCCGCTTCCCGGTTACAGCGAGGCAAACAAAACTCAAAATTAAGGCAGCCAAAAGCAGGCAGCACTACACCTGTCTTCATGGGCGGGCCAGCACCGTCCTCGCGTTCCAGTCGGCCGCGCCCTAGTGCCAGCCGCCCCCATCTGCCAAAGCCCCAGGTCAGACTAGGGTTAATGGTTGTTAGGCATCCTAATGGATGTCAAGACGCACTCGCGCCACAATTGCACATGTTGCTGCAAGTTGCGTAGCTTACACCATCGCCAGCCCGCCCGGGCAAACACCGGGGTACCGCCCGGGATGCCGGTCAAGCCCAGGGAAGATAGGGGCATGCGGTTCGTACACGACAACCTCCCGCAGCGGGTGAGCTTCGGCTCGGGCGAGGCGGGGACGCTCATCGCGGCCGAGGTCAGCCGGCTCGGCGCTACCCGCGTCATGGTCATCTGCAGCCCGCGGGAGGCACCGCTCGCACAGCGGCTGACGGCGGGGTTCCCTGTAGTGCTCTCCCACCACGACGTGGTCATGCACGTACCGGTTGAGGTGGCCGAGCGCGCCCGCGTGGCGGCGGCCACGGCCGCGGCGGACGCACTGGTCGCCATCGGCGGCGGGTCCACCACCGGGCTGGCCAAGGCGATCGCGATGACCAGCGGGCTGCCGATCATCGCCGTGCCGACGACGTACGCGGGCTCGGAGGCGACAGCGGTATGGGGCCTGACGGCGGGTGAGGTCAAGACGACGGGCACCGACCTCGCGGTGCTACCCAGGTCGGTCGTGTACGACGCCGCCCTCACCTTGTCGCTGCCGGCGGACATGAGCGTGGCATCCGGGCTGAACGCCCTCGCCCACTGCGTCGACGCCCTGTGGGCGCCGGGGGCGGACCCGATCAACGCGGCCTTCGCCACGGAGGGCATCCGCGCGCTGGCAGACGGGCTGCCGCGGGTGGCCGCCGACCCGTCAGGCCTGCCCGGCCGCGAGCAGGCCCTGTACGCCGCGTACGTGTCGGCGGTCGCGTTCGCGTCGGCCGGCTCGGCGCTGCACCACAAGATCTGCCACGTGCTCGGCGGCAAGTACAACCTGCCGCACGCCCAGACCCACGCCACCGTCTTGCCGTACGTCCTGGCGTTCAACGGCCCCGCCGCTCCGGAGGCGTCGAGGCGGATCGCCGGGGCGTTCGGCACCCGGTCAGCACTGGACGGCCTGCAAGCCCTGCGCGAGAAGCTTGACGCCCCCCGGGCGCTGCGTGATTACGGGCTGGCCGAGGCCGACATCCCGGCAGCCGTGGCGGCGATCTTGCCGTCGGTCCCGCCGAGCAACCCGCGCCCGGTATGGGCCGCGGACCTGGCTGAACTGCTTCACGCCGCCTGGGCAGGCAGCACGCCGCGATAGGCAACCGCTCGCGCAGGCGCGGGCCAGGAAGCCCAGCACTGCGGGTGTTGGCCAACCGTGACCAGTTTCGACCGTTTTGTTGCGAACTATGTCACTAGGATCTAGCTCGGCCTGGCCAGCTCCAGGCGACTATCACTTGGTCCACTTGGAGGACTCGTTGCGTCTTTCCCGCAGGCTGCTCATCCCGCCCCTAGCCGCCGCACTCGGCCTGTCCGGTGCGCTCGGCCTGGTCGGCGCGACAGCAGCGCACGCCGGCACGAGCACCACGGTGCCGAACCTGACGGGCTTTGACCAGATGGCCCTGGACAGCCCTGACGGCTACGTCTTCCTCAGCGGCAGCGTAGGCAACACGCCCGCCATCGCCGTCACCAGCTTGTCCGGGCAGTACGTGACGACGCTTGACTTGGGTGACGGGCCGCAAGGGATCGCCCTGGACGGCAGCACCCTGTACGCCGCGCTCAGCTCCGAGGATGAGATCGGCGTCATTGACGCCAGCGGGGCGACGCCCGCGCAGGCATCCACGATCGCGCTGCCGCCCGGTGACGCTCCCGTCTCCGTCGCGGTACAGAGCGGGGAACTGTGGGTCAGCTACGCCGCCAGTGGCGCTGGCAATGACGGCATTGGCGAGATCGACTTGTCTACCGGCGCATTTGAGTCGGTCTCGGCCGGCTGGCTCGACGCTCCGCAGCTCGCGGCGGATCCCTCCGACAGTGGCGTCGTCGTCGCCGTCTCCCAGACGCAGGCGGCGACCTTCAGCACCACGGGTAGCTCCCCCACCCAGACAGCCACGTCAGCCGGGCTGGCGAACGGCTGCACCAACCTGCGGCAGCTCGCCGTCGTCCCCGGCGGCGCCCAGTTCCTCGCCGCCTGCGGCTTCCCCTATAGCGTCGACGCCCTTTCCACGACCAGCCTGACCGTGGTCAGCAGCTACCCGACCGGGGCGTATCCCGAGGCGGTCGCCGTGGCCAGCGACGGGACCTTGGCCGCGGCGATATCCACCGGGATCCAGGTCTACCGCCCCGACGGCACCGAGATCAACGTCTTGCGTCCCAGCCCAGGGGTGGCCTACGGCGGCCTCGCCCTGTCGGCCGACGGCTCCGAGCTCTACGCGGTTACCGGGTTCGGCTCCGGGCCTTACGATCTCGACGTCTTCGGCTCCCCCGAGGTGACGGGGTCCACCGTGACCCTGAACGGATCGTCATCCGTGCTCGCGGGAACCCCGGTGACGCTGACGGGCAAGCTTGCCCTCGCGGCCGGCGCACCGCAGGCAGGCACGCCGATCACCATTACCCGGACCCTCACGAACGGCACTCCGGTCACACTGCCCGCGACGGCTACCACCGACGCCACCGGCGACTTCAGCGTGACCGACACCCCGCCGGGTGCCGGCACCTACACCTACACCGCGAGCTACGCGGGCAGTGCGGCGATCGCCCCGGCCACCAGCGAATTCACGACGATCGTCACCCTGGTCAGCGCCACGCTGAGCCTGCAGCCCGCCTCCGCCGCGGTGATCGCGGGCAGCCCGGTAACACTGACCGGCACCTTGTCCTACCGGGCGGGCGCGCCCGCACAGGGGACCCCGGTGAGCGTGAGCAGGCTCAACCCCAACGGGACGACCACCCCGATCAGCGGCGTCACCACCAGCGACGCGAGCGGCGACTTCACCGTCACCGACGACACGGCGACGGCGACCGGTAGCTACACCTACACCGCGAGCGTGGGGGCGACCCAGACGACCACCAGTGCCCAGGCCACGGCCACGGTGTCGGTCGCGCTCAACCCGGCTACGCTCTCGCTGAGCGGGCCGGCCAGCGAGGCCCCGGGCAAGGCTTTCTCCATCGCCGGCAAGCTCTCACTGGGTAGCGGGCCCCCGGCGACCGGGACACCGGTCACTGTCTCCCGTAAGAACCCGAATGGCTCGAGCACGCCGATTAGCGTCAAGACCGGCACGAGCGGCTCCTTCAGCATCTCCCAGGACCTGTCCACCCTCGGGAACTACACGTATACCGCGAGCGTTCCCGCCACGTCGACCACGACCGCGGCCACGACGACCTACAAGGTGACCGTGGCCAAGGCGACGCCGACGCTGACGCTGAGCACCGGCGCCTCGACCGCGATCTACCAGTCGACGATCCACGTCACGACCCACCTGGGCAGCGCGGGCACCAACCGGACCGTGTCGATCTACGCCCAGCTCGTCGGCACCGGCACCAGGAAGCTGCTCAAGACGGCCAGGGTCAACGGCAGCGGAAACCTCACGATCAGCTATCCGGACGCGACCCGCAACGTCATCTTCACCACGACGTTCAGCGGGGACGCGCAGTACAACGCGCGCTCGGCGAGCAAGCGGGTCGGTGTCGACGCACGAGTGTCCATGGCCAGCAGCGGCTGGTACACTGCGGCCAAGTATGACGGGGCCACCTTCCGGGTCTTCCATCACACCGGCCATCTCAACGTTACGGTCACCGTCACCCCGAACAAGCGCGGCGAGCACCTCAACATCGTGATCGAGCAGCTGTATGACGGCTCCTGGTCGTTCTTCACCCCGCAGACCACCAGCCACACGCTGAACAGCGCGAGCAAGCTGTCGGGTTACGTAACGCTGACCCAGGCAACGGGAGGCTACTTCCGCCTGCGGGCAGTCTTCGTCCCGACCAGCAAGGACGTCACCAACGTCAGCTACTACAGCGGCTGGTTCTACTTCCACGTCGTGAAGTAGCCGCCAGGCCGAGCGGGCCCGGGGAAGGAGATTCCCCGGGCCGTGTACCGTCCGCCGCCCCGGGTACAGCACTTTAAGTAGTCATATTATTACATTGAGTGCTTGACGGCGCCATCGCGGTGGTGCTCGCCATCAGGGGCCCGCGGTTGCGCCCGTTCTTCTGGGCACTGGAGCGGCTCTTCTACCTGTCCTCGATCACCCGGGTCCTGATCGTGGCGATCGGTCTCGCCCGGATTTCTGACTGAGGTAACCAAGCACCGTCGTGAGCTCGGCCATTGAAGGAGGCCCGGAATGCCTAGCGTGACAGTCAACGGATCGATCAGCCCGCAACAGGCGGCCACGGCGCTACAGGACAAGCTGGGCGCCCGCTACGAGGTAACCACCCAGGGACACGACGGGCATGAGGCGGTGAAGGTCAGGCAGTCGGCCGTGTCCACCGCCACCGTGCACGTGAATCCCAACGGCCACGCCACCACCTTCAACGTTCATGGCGGCGGCCTGGTCATCACGCGGATCGTCAACGAGCTCGGCATCGCCCGCCAGGTCGTCGCGGCGATCGAGGAGGCCTTCGGCGGCTTCTAGCTCGCCGGCAAGGACCCCGCGCGGTGGCAACGGAACGCGCGGCCACGGACTTCGCCCGCCGGCAACAACCCTCCGAACCGAACAGATTATCGGAATGGGCCTTTGACGTGCTGGGAGCCGCCTAAGGGAATCGAACCCTTGACCTACGCATTACGAGTGCGTCGCTCTGGCCGACTGAGCTAAGGCGGCATGCGCTAGCCTGACGGACAGCGCTCGCCTAGCTTACCGGGTCCGCGGAGTGCTCCGCATCTGGAGCGCACGGCATCTAGCGTGCACGGCATCCGGCGCGGGCATCGTTGCCTCGTGAACCTCAGCACTCAGGACGCGCGCGCCCTGCTGGCCACGGTGCGGGTGGCCCGCCTCGCGACCGTGAGCCCCGACGGCCAGCCCCATCTTGTTCCGGTCACGTTCGCGGCGGACGGCGACCGCGTCTACATCGCGATCGACCACAAGCCGAAGACGACGACGAACCTCAAGCGGCTGCGCAACATCAGCCACAACCCCCGCGTGTCCCTTCTCGCCGATCACTATGAGGACGACTGGGCCCAGCTGTGGTGGGTGCGCGTCGATGGCCAGGCCAGGGTCCTAGCGGGGGCCGACCGTGAAGGCCCGGTTGACCTGCTGGCGAGCAAGTACGGCCAGTACGCCGAGCAGCGGCCGGACGGCCCGGTGATCTCGATCGAGGTGACCCGCTGGACGGCCTGGGCCAGTTCCCTGCAGGCCACTACCCTTCTGCGCGCCAGCGGCGGTAAAGGTCGGTGAAGGCCTCGCGCATGGGCTGGCTCAGGTCGTCGGGGGTGAGGCGGCCGGCTAGCCGGATGGTCTCGCGGACCTGGGCCAGGTACTCGGTGCAATGCGGGCAGACGGCCAGGTGCTTCTCGAACCGCGTCTTGTCGCCCCGCTCGAGGACGTCCTCGAGGTAATCGCTGACCATCTCGACGGCCTGCCGGCAGGCGATGTCCTGATTGCGGCCCCGGGGGAACCTCATCGCACCCCCCGCAACTCGGCCTCGAGGATCTGCCTGAGGCGGCCACGGCCCCGGTGCAGCAGAACGCGCTGGTTCGCCTCGCTGATCCCGAGCACCTGGCAGGCCTCGGCGCTGGTCATGCCCTCCACGTCCCGCAAGGTTACAATCTCACGCTGGCGGGGTGGTAGCGAGTCGAGCGCCGCCCGCAGCAGGCCGGCGATCCGGTCGGCCGCGAGCCGGTCCTCGGCCTCCTCGATCCACTGCTCGGGCGGGGTGGTCCACGACCCGTCAGGCCCGAACCTGGCCGAGTCGACGACCGGCGTGGTGTCGGCGATCGGGAAGCTGCGGTGCTCTCGGGTGCCGGTGGTCCTGGCCCGGTTGACCAGGATGGTGAACAGCCACGTCCGCAGCGAGGACCGGCCCTGGAAGCCCTCGATGCCGCGCAGCACCGCGAGCCAGGTGTCCTGGACGACCTCCTCGGCCACTGCCCGGCTGGGCACGTAGGAACTCGCGACCCGCAGCATGGAGTCGGTGTATCGCTCCACCAGCACGACGAACGCCTGCTCGTCGCCGGACCGCAGCCGGCCGAGCAGCTCTGTCTCCGTTTGCACCGAGGGAAATTGCATCAAGGGCAGCGTACCGTTTTATCGTTACACCGTCCTGTTCCATGACATTTGCAGTCCGCCACGGCCTGTGCCCGCCTTGGGGCGGCCGGGATTACCCGTTGTCGCGGTACCTGGCCTCGTAGGCCTTACGCGACCCGCAGACGCTGGCGCGCGAGCAGGCGCAGGTCCGCCCGTCGGCGGTCAGCTTCACGACCACGGAGTCCGCTGGCACGCGGTGCCCGACGACCGTGCCCTCGCCCGCTGGCGTCTGGACGGGCTCGCCGATGGCGGGCGCTGACGACAGGAATTCCTGGTACAGCGGGTGCTCGTACTTCAGGCAGCACATCAGCCGGCCGCACGCCCCGGCGATCCGCATCGGGTTGACCGGCATGTCCTGGTCCTTGGCCATCCGGATCGCGACCGGCTCGAAGTCCTTGAGGAAGGTGGCACAGCACAGGTCCCGGCCGCACGGGCCGATGCCGCCCTGGAGCCTGGCCTGGTCCCGCTCGCCGATCTGGTGCAGCTCAACCCGGGCACGCAGGCTCCCGGCGAGCGCGCGGACCAGCGCGCGGAAGTCCACCCGGCCCGGGGCCGAGAAGTACACGGTGAACACGTTGGCCGAGTCGACGTAGTCGACCGCGAGGACCTTCATCGGCAGACCGTGCTCGCGGATCAGCCGCCGGGCGGCTCGCTTGCCCTCAGCGCGGCGTAGCCGGTTGGCCTCGTCGCGGGCCAGGTCCGCGTCGGTCGCGGGGCCGGCGCAGACCGGCAGGCCGCCGATGTCCTCGGAGACCCATTGCGGTGCCCACACGCACTGAGCCACCTCAGGGCCGCTCTCGGTGGGCACGAGGACCCTGTCGCCGACTCGCGGGGAGTGCTCCCCCGGGTCGAGGTAGTACAGCCGACCGTACCGCTCAAAGCTAACCGCCATCATCATGCCCACTCGGACAGAATACGGGTAAGGCACGAAACGGTCACTACCCCATAACACGATGCGAAACGAAACGGAGCTCATCCTCTCAGCAAGCTCACTGTCATCTCCTCGAACGCCAGCAACGGGGCGACGTTCTGCGTTACCCGCTCGCGGCAGCGCATGATCGCCTGGATCCGGCGCAGCGTGGCCTCGGGGGAGCAGTCGCGCGCGATCGCCAGCAGGTCATCCATCCGGTCCTCGTTGGCGAGCTCGACGCTCGCGCTCAGCTGGAGCATGAGCACGTCGCGGTAGAACGCCGCCAGCTCGAGCAGCGCGCCGTCGAGGGTGTCGCGCTTGGTCCTGGTGGCACGGGACTTCTGCCGGTCTTCCAGGTCCTTCATCGCGCCGGCCACGCCCCGCATGGCCCGGGCGATGCCCTTGCCGGTCGAGCCCTCGCCGAATGCCTGGCGCAGCTTCTCCCGCTCGGGGTCATCGAGTTGCTCGGTGATGAGCTTGGCCTCGTCCTCGGCGTTCTTCACCAGCGTCGCGGCGGCGGCCAGGGCCGGCCCCAGCGAGGTGGCCTGGGCCGGGACCCTGAGGATGGCGGCCCGCCTCTTCGCCGCCTCCGGGTCGGTCGCGAGCAGCCGTGCCCGCTGGATGCTGCCCTGGGCCGCCCTGGCGGCTTGCAACGCCCTCGCCGGGTCGACTCCGTCGGAGCTTACGAGGATGCGGGCGACCGCCTCTGACGGCGGGACGCGCAGCGTCATGACCCGGCAGCGGGACCTGATCGTGGTCACCAGGTCCTCGGCACTGGGCGCGCACAGCAGCCAGACGGTGCGCGGCGCCGGCTCCTCGATGGCCTTGAGCAGGGCGTTGGCGGCCTGCTCCGTGCACCGGTCGGCATCCTCGAACAGGACGACGAGCCAGCGCCCGCCGGACGGCGCGCCGGCCGCCTTCAGCACGAGGTCGCGGGTCTGCCTCACCCCGTAGGACAACCCGTCTGGCTTGACCAGCAGCAGGTCGGCGTGGGTCCCGGCGCGGACCTGGCGGCAGCTCGGGCAGTTGCCGCAGCCCCCGTCCCGGCACAGCAGCGCGGCGGCGAAGGCGCGTGCCGCCGCTGACCGGCCCGAGCCTGGCGGCCCGGTGAACAGCCAGGCGTGCGTCATCTTCCCGGTGACGGCCCGCCGCAACTGCTCGACGACCGTCTCCTGCCCCGCGAGCTCGTCGAACACGCTCATGAGCCCTCCTCGCTCGCGCTCGTCGGCCGCATTCGCGGACGCGCAGTGCTTGCCGACTCGCTCGCAAGCTCGCTCATGAGATTACCGGGCACGCTCAGGAGATCGCCGGGAAGGAGCTGGTGACGGCCTCGGCCGTTCGCGGGACCGGGTCGGGCAGGATCTCCTGCACCCGGTCCCTGATCTCCCTGGTGACCGCCTCCTGCGACTGGGTGGCGTCCACGAGCAGGTAGCGGGAGGAGTCCGCGCGGGCGAGGGCGAGGAACCCGGCCCGGACCCGGCGGTGGAACTCAAGCGGCTCGGCCTCAAGCCGGTCGGCCGACACGGTGCGGCGGCTCAGCCCGGCCTCGGGCGGCATGTCGAGCAGGACCGTCAGGTCAGGCATCCGGCCGCCAGTCGCCCAGCGGTTGAGCCGCTCGATCTCCCCGTTGAGCAGCCCGCGCCCGGCGCCCTGGTAGGCGAGCGAGGAGTCGACGTACCTGTCGGTGATCACGACCGCGTCCCTGGCCAGGGCCGGCTCGATCACCGACTGGACGTGCTCGGCCCGGTCGGCCGCGTACATGAGCGCCTCGGCCCGCGGCGACAGGCCCGCGTGGCTGCGGTCGAGCAGCAGCGCCCGCAGCCGCATGCCGATCTTCGTCGCGCCCGGCTCGTGCGTGGTCACCACCTCGTAGCCCTGCTCGCGCAGCCAGATCGCCAGCAGCCGGGCCTGGGTGGTCTTGCCCGACCCCTCCCCGCCTTCGAACGCGACGAACAGCCCGTGGTCGATGCCCTCGTCGCCCTCCTCGGGGCTGACGATCCGCCGCAGGTCATCCCCGCGCAGCGCGGCGAACAGGTCCTCGCGCAGCGGCACGCCCTTGCGGTCGTCAAGCTCCCGGTAGGACTTGATGCCGACGTAGGCGACAAGGAGCGCGGAGAGCAGGAACAGCAGGTTCTGCCCGGCGGAAGCGTAGGTGATGTGCCAGACGCGCACGTCGCCGTTCCGCGCTCCGGTTACGGCCTGGATCGCGGCGGTGAGGCCGCCGGCGATGAAGGGAGCGACGGCGATGACCGCGAGCAGGATGACCTGGATGGTCGACTGGAAGAAGGCGAACACCCGGCCCCGGGTGTCGTCGTCGACCTCAAGGCCGACGATCGTGAACCCGGTCGGGTAGGCGATACCTGAGCTGAAGCCCATCAGCAGGACGAAGACCACCAGCAGGTCGAGGTTCGGCACCAGGCCGATCAGGGCGAGCGGCACCGCGGACACGGTGAGCGTGAGCCCGAACAGCCGCCGCCGGGAGAACTGCTGGCCGAAGAGCCGCGACCCGAAGCCCATGCCGAGTGCCATGCCGACGAAGATCGCGGCGAACACCAGCGCCCATCCGGCCGACCCGCCACGCAGGGTCGACTTGATGTAGGGGACGGCCAGTCCAACCACCACGCCCGCCGCGGAGAACGCGCCGAGCATGCCGATCACGAGCCCGCGGACGACCGGGGTCTGGCCGATGAACCGCCAGCCCTCCCAGATCGCCTTGGCCGTCGACGGCACGGAGATCCGCCCGCTGTGCTCCCGCTTCCCGATCTGCCGCAGGAAGTAGACGGTGACCGCGGAGACCAGGTACGAGGCGGCGTTGAAGTACAGCGCCAGGTCCACGTTGTTCGTGCGGAAGATGGGCGCTACGTGGCCGAGCCCGTTGGCCGCGTAGGTGAGCACCGCGAACACGCCCGCCGCGAGGGGCGCGGTGCCATAGGTCATCAGCTGGCTGAGCTGGTTGGCCCGCTCGAGCTTGTCCCTGGGGACCAGGTTCGGCACCGAGGCGGCCGCCGCCGGGTTCCAGAACTGTGAGGTCACGCCAGCCAGGAACTTGGCGACGAAGATCCAGGTCAGGTTCGGGAACAGCGGGATCGACAGGAACAGCAGGCCGCGGATGAGGTCGCCGACGATCATCGTGACCCGGCGGTCGAACTTGTCCGCCAGGGCGCCAGCGATCGGCCCGAGCAGCAGCGCAGGCAGCAGGGTGACGACCCAGACCCCGCCGACGGCCGAGTTCTGCGCGACGCCGCTCTTGGTGAGGTTCGCGGCGAGCTCGGTCAGGGCCAGGATCGACAGCCAGTCACCCAGGCTGGATAGGGAGAGCGCGATCCACAGTGCCCTGAAGGGCCGGATGGACAGCACACCATTACCGGACCGGTTCCGCCTGGCTCGTCTGGCCGGCGGGCCGTCCTCCATGTTTGCGCTTGCGGGCTGGGCGCGGTAGTTCACGTCCGTTAGGGTACCGAGAGTCGGCACGGTCCCAGTCGTGAGTTCTTCAACGTGATTTTACTTTCCTTCGGTTTCTGACTTCTTTCTGGTGGTTGTCGGCTTCTTCGCTGCGGTCTTGGCCGTGGCGGCCTTCGCGCCGCCGGCCGTCGAGGAAGCCGTCCTGGCCGGCGTTTTCGCGGTCTTCCTGGCCGCCGGCTTGGTGGCCGTGGCCCGCTTGGCCCGCGGCGCGGGCGCCGCCGCCCGCCGGTCGGCCAGCAGCTCCGCCGCCCGCTGCACGGTGATCGTGGCGACCTCGTCCCCCTTGCGCAGCGAGGCGTTGGTCTCGCCGTCGGTGACGTAGGGCCCGAACCGGCCGTCCTTGATCACCATCGGGCTGCCCGTCGCCGGGTCCGCGCCCAGCTCGCGCAGCGGCGGCGTCGCGGCCCTTGCGCCCCGGCCTCGCGTCTTGGGCTGCGCCAGCAGCTCCTTGGCCGCCTCGAGCGTGACGGTGAACATCTCCTCTTCGCTGCCGAGCGACCGGCTGTCGGTGCCGCGCTTGACGTACGGGCCGTACCGCCCGTTCTGCACGGTGACCTGCTCGCCGTCGAGCTCGCCAAGCACCCGCGGCAGGCTGAGCAGCCGCAGCGCGTCGTCCAGCGTCACTGTGTCGAGCGTCATGGTCTTGAGCAGCGACGCCGTCCGGGGCTTGGCCTTGGAGCTCTCCTCCAGCTGCTCGGTGACGTACGGGCCGAACCGGCCGGTCTTGGCCACCAGCACGTGCCCGCTGTCCGGGTCGGTGCCGAGCACCTTATCCCCGCTCGGCTGGCTGAGCAGCTCCTCGGCCTTCTCCGGGGTCAGCTCGTCCGGCGCCATGTCATCGGGGACGTTGGCGCGCTGCTCGCCCCGCTCCAGGTACGGGCCGTAGCGCCCCACGCGCACCACGATGTCGGTCCCGGCCAGCGGGAACGAGCTGACGTCGCGCGCGTCGATGTCCTCGATGTGGGTGACGAGCGACTTAAGGCCCCGGCTATCTGAACGCTCGGGTGCCGGTGGCGCCTCGGAGCCGCCCTGGCCGTCCGGGCCGAAGTAGAACCGCTTCAGCCACGGGACCCGCTCGGTCTCGCCCCGGGCGATCTGGTCGAGCACGTCCTCCATCTGGGCCGTGAACTCGTAGTCGACCAGCTCGCTGAAGTGCCGCTCGAGCAGGGTGACGACCGCGAACGCCAGGAACGCCGGAACCAGCGCCGACCCCTTCTTGAAGACGTAACCGCGGTCCAGGATCGTGCCGATGATCGACGCGTAGGTGGAAGGCCGGCCGATCTCCCGGTCTTCGAGCTCCTTGATCAGGCTCGCCTCGGTGTACCTGGCGGGCGGGCGGGTGGAGTGCTCGGCCGGGCCGAGGGACAGCGCGGTCAGCGGCTGGTCCTTCGCCAGCGGCGGCAGCCGCCGCTCCTGGTCGTCGCGGTCCGCGTTGCCCTCGGTCGACTCGACGTAGGCCTTGAGGAAGCCGTAGAACGTGATCACCTTGCCGGACGCGCCGAACTCGGCGCGCTCGCCGGTGGCCGACACCCCGACCACCCGGACCGACACCGACTGCCCGGTGGCGTCCTTCATCTGGCTCGCGACCGTGCGCTTCCACACCAGGTCGTACAGCCGCAGCTCGTCGCCCTTGAGGCCGCCCGCGGCGACCTGCTGCGGGGTGCGGAACCGGTCCCCGGCCGGGCGGATCGCCTCGTGCGCCTCCTGCGCGTTCTTCACCTTGCTCACGTAGGTGCGCGGCGCGTCAGGAACGTACTCGGGGCCGTACAGGTCGCGGGCCTGCTGGCGGGCGGCGTCGATCGCGGTCTGGGACAGCGTGATCGAGTCCGTTCGCATGTACGTGATGTAGCCGTTCTCGTACAGCCGCTGGGCCACGCTCATCGTGTACTTGGAGGAGAAGCCGAGCTTGCGGCTGGCCTCCTGCTGGAGCGTGGTGGTGCGGAACGGCTCGTAGGGCGAGCGCCGGTACGGCTTGGTCTCGATCCCCGACACCTGGAACGGCGCGTCCTGCAGCCGCCCGGCCAGCGCCGCGGCGGCCTCCCCGTCCAGGTGCAGGACCGGGGGCTCGCCCGCCCTGGCCGCGTTCGGCCGCAGCTCGCCGGTGGAGGTGAAGTCGCGCCCCTGGGCGACGCGGCGGCCATCGACGGACAGCAGCGTCGCGAGGAAGCTGGTGGGGTCGTCGGGCAGCTTGTCCTGGCCGTGCCGGGCGGTGGCGAACTCGGCCTCCAGGTCCCAGTAGCTGGCGCTGCGGAACGCGATGCGCTCCCGCTCGCGGTCAACGATCAGCCGGGTGGCGACCGACTGCACGCGGCCCGCCGACAGCCTCGGCATGACCTTCTTCCACAGCACCGGCGAGACCTCGTACCCGTACAGCCGGTCCAGCACCCGCCGTGCCTGATAAGCGTCGACCTTGCCCGTGTTGAGCTGAATGGGGTTGGCGACGGCGCGGGCGATCGCCTCCGGGGTGATCTCGTGGAAGACCATCCGCCGGTACGGGACCTTAGGCTTGAGCTCCTCAAGCAGGTGCCAGGCGATGGCCTCGCCCTCGCGGTCCTCATCAGTGGCGAGGTAGAGCTCGTCGGCGTCCTTCAGCAGCGCCTTCAGCTTGGAGACCTGCTGCTTCTTCTCCGGCGGCACGACGTACAGGGCCTGGAAGTCGCGGTCCACGTCGACGCCGAGCTTGGCCCAGGCCTCGCCCCGGTACTTCTCCGGGATTTCCTTGGCACTGTCCGGCATGTCGCGAATGTGGCCAATGCTGGACTCCACCACGTACCCCTTGCCGAGGTACCCCGCGATCGTCCGGGCCTTGTTCGGCGACTCCACGATCACAAGCCTGGTGCGGTAACCGTTGCCGTCGGCACCGTTGGTGGCGGCATTGCCGCCGCGACCGCCGTTGTCGGCCGTCGTACTGTCCGAGGCCGCGCCCTTGCCGGCGGCCTTGCTCCTTGCTGGCACGCTCTTCCCAACCCTCTACATCCGCGCCCTGGCCCGTCCTTGCGCCTGGCGATTCGTCTCGCGGCGCATCGCCGCCAGGCGATGCTGTGTCGCCCATGATGCACACTGCGACCCGTGCGCTGCTAGCCATCCTGGCTAAACGCTCGCCGCATGTACCATACGCGGCGCGGCCACAAAACGCCCGTCCCTACCCGTCATCCGGTCAACTATGCAGGCAGCCCGCTGTGTTCCCCACACGGCGTTCCCCACACGGTGTTCCCGGCACTGCGCTCCCGCAGCCGCCATCGGCCGCATCGTTTGCAACCCGGCTGGCATCACGCACAATAGAAGCTAATGACCGAGTACGCCTACATGGTCGTCAGCCTGCCACGCGGAACGACCCGTGAAGCCGCGCGGCGCATCCTGACTGACCACGCCGAGTACGGCGAGTGGGAACTGGCCAGGCTGCGACTGTACGCCGACGGCACCAGGAAGGTGACGCTCCGCCGTCGCATAATACGCGCCGTGCGGACATACTGACGAGAAAAAGCCGCAGGGCGCGAGGCCGCGCCCCGCGCCCTGCGGCCTTCGCCGCGGCCGCCGCTAGCCGTCCCGCTGGCGCCTGCGCTGGCGGCCAGCGGCCAGCAGGCCGCCGCCCCCGGCCAGCATGAAGCCGATCCCGGCCGCGGCCAGGCCCTCGAGGTCGACCCCGGTGGTGGGCAGCGTGCCCCCGCGCGCCGCGGCCGGCCTGCCGGTGCTCGCGCCGCCCTGCTCGCGGTCGCTGCCGGGCAGCTGGGGCGCTGACGACCCGATGAGGCGCAACGCGCTCTTGGCCGCCATCGCTGGCATGTGGGCCACCGGGACCGCCGACGACGGCGTCGGGGCCGTTGTCGGCCCGCTGACGGCCGTCATCACGGGAGCCGATGGCGTGGTCTTGTCCGTCGGTATCACCGGCAGCGATCCAGCCCCCGCGGGAACCGTCCGAGTCGGGGCCGGTATCGGCCGGCTTTCCGTCGGGACACCGGTCGGGCCGGGCGTGCCCGCGGGCGCCGTCCTGGTCGGGATCGGCAGCGGCTTGACCTTCGTTGGCGTGGTCGCCGTCGGCACCGGGCCGGGCCGCGGGCTGGTCACCCCGGGCGGCGGTGGCACGCTCGCAGGCGCCGGCCCGGCGGGAGCCGGGCCAGCCGAGGCCGGGCCGCTGGGAGCCGGGCTCGGGGGTGGCGACTGCCGGCAGCCGCACCACGGCCGCATCCGCGGGCCGGTCGCCGCCCGGGCGCCCGGCTGCGACGGCGCGCCGCCCGCGGTCAGGGCGCCGGCGGCCAGGCCCGCCGCCGGCGCCTGGGGCTGGCCCGCGCTGAGCGCGGTCGCCAGCGGGGCGCCAAGGGCCGTCCCCGCGCAGGAGATGGCGAGCGCGGCCGCCAGGCCCGTCGCCGCGGCGGCCGGCCGCATCCAGGCCGCTCGTTCCGCATGGAATTGTGGCGGCCAGGCTAGTGGCCGCCCCGTCTTGAATAGCAGGCGTGACGCAATACCGCGCGCCGCCCGCTGAGCCCATGAACGCATGGTCGCTCCTCGTATTAAGCTGGACGTCCTGGAAGGCTTAATAAATAGGGCGAATCCCGCGCGGGCAGCGGCACTCGCCACTGTCGCAAGTGCCGTAAACGTCCGGTTCAGCCCGCGTCGAAGCCGTAGAGTGCCCGGCTGTAACGGTACTGCTAACACCAGCACGACAGTCAGGAACTCACGGAATCAAACATGGCGCGCGCGATAACTTTTACATAACCGGCACGGCAGAAAGTCGGCATTTGAGGATGATCGCGGGCAGAACGCCCGGTTCAGACTCGGCTAAATCAGCACAGGTCGAGGAACCGGTCGAGTACCCGTGTGCCGAAGCGCAGCCCCGCGACGGGGACTCGCTCGTCGATCCCGTGGAACATCCCGGAAAAGTCCAGGTCAGACGGAAGTTGAAGCGGGCTGAACCCAAAGCACCTGATTCCGATCTTGCTGAACCACTTGGCGTCCGTCCCGGCGGAAAGGCAATATGGGACGACCTTGGCCGACGGGTCCTCCGCCAGCAGCGAGCCGGCCATGGCATCGTAAAGGTCGCCGTCCGCCGTCGTCTCAACCGCTATGTCGTGGTGAATGAACTCCCGCTTCACCTTGTCGCCGAGCAGCCGGTCGAACTCCGCCCAGAATTCCTCCTCAAATCCCGGGAGGAAACGGCAGTCGACCTCGGCGGTCGCCGTCTGCGGTACGACATTTACCTTGTAGCCCGCCTTGAGGCCAGTGGGATTGGTCGTGTTCCTCAGCGTCGCGCCGACCATGCGGGCCGCCGGCCCGAGCTTGCCCATGAGGCTCTCCGGGTCGTCCGGGTTGAACGGCACGCCGATCGCGGCGCAGGCCGCCTGAAGGAATTCACGCACCGAGGGCGCTAGCTGCACGGGCCACTCGTGACGGCCGATGCGAGCGACGGCCTCCGCCAGGGCAGTGACGGCGTTGTCGTTCTGAATCATGGATCCATGGCCGGCCGTGCCCGACGCGGTCAGTCGCAGCCAGGCGATCCCCTTCTCTGCGGTCTGCACGACATACAGGCGCTGGTCGCCGATCGCGACGCTGAAGCCGCCGACCTCGCCGATCGCCTCAGTGACGCCATCGAACAGGTCGCGGTGCTGCTCCACCAGGTACTTCGCGCCCCAGTCGCCACCCGCCTCCTCGTCGGCGGTGAAGGCGAGCACGACGTCCCTGGCCGGCTTGCGGCCCTCCCGCAGGCGCTGGCGGGTGACGGCAAGGACGATCGCGTCCATGTCCTTCATGTCGACCGCACCGCGCCCCCAGACCAGGCCGTCGGAGATCTCGCCGCCGAAGGGATCGTTTTGCCAGTCAGCCGCACTGGCGGGCACGACGTCCAGGTGACCGTGCACGAGCAGGCCGGGGCGACTGCGGTCCGTCCCCTCGATCCGCGCGACGACACTGGTCCGCTTGTTGTGTGACTCGACGACGGTCGGCTCGAGTCCTACCTCGCTCAGCAGCCCGGCGACGTACTCCGCCGCCACGCGCTCTCCCGGCCCGGAGTGGTCCCCGGGATTGGTGGTGTCGATCCTGATCAGCTCGCGGCACAGCTCCGCGACCTCATCCTCGGCATGGGCAGTTTGCCGGTCAGCGCTATCGGTCACCACCCCAGTTTCCCACCATCCGCCGCGCCCTTGACGGTGGGCCTGAAGTCAGTTCGTGACGGTGACCGCTGGCGCGTGCTGATACCAGCTGGCTATCAGCGACGAGACCTGCGACCCTGAGCTGAAGTCGACCCGCAGCCAGTCCGTGCCCGACCAGGTCTGCACCGCGTACCCAGGGTCAGGCACGGCGGTCACCAGCTGGACGGAGTCCCCGGTCACCTGCAGCGTGACGCGCCCGCCGGTCATCGCATAGTCCCGCACGGTGCCCGCGGTGGCCGACGGCGTCGCGCTGCCCGGAGCCTTGCTGCCCGCGGTGGCCGACGGCGTGCTGTGCCCGGTCGCGGCGCTCGGTGCCCGCGTGCTCCCTGCCTGGCTGCTCGCCGTCCGGCTCGGGGTAGCCACCGGGGTGCCCGGCCCGGCGGACGGCAAGGGCGAGGTGGCCGGCGCCGACGGCATGACACTGACCACGGGCATGGCCGCAGCGACGCCGGCGTTCCTCAGCACCACGTTCGCGCCGAACGACGCCACGAAGACGGCGATCACGGTCCCGGCCACCCAGGCCGTGAGGCCGACGACGACCCGCATCATGTCGGCCATCTAACCAGAACCAGTCCCCGGCCGGCTGGCGAAGATGTGACGGAAATTCCCGTGCCTGGAGTTTCTGATTCGATCCTGCCGCATGCACCGCTTGGTAACTCTACGGTTCATTTTGTGGCTCGTGTACTGATTGTGGAGGACGACCCGCAAGTCCGGTCGGCGATGGCCGTCGACCTCACCCGGCGGGCACATGCCGTCCGCACCGTGGGCACCGCGCTCGACGGGATCAGGGAGGTTACCCATCACCGGCCCGAGGTGATCGTCCTCGACCTGGGCCTTCCCGACCTCGATGGCGGCCAGGCGCTGAAGATGATCCGCGCGATCACGCAGACGCCCGTCCTCGTCGCCACCGCCAGGGACGATGAGGCGGAGATCATCCGGCTGCTGAACGCGGGCGCCGACGACTACGTGGTCAAGCCATTTTCCGGCGAGCACCTGGCGGCCAGGATTGCCGCCCTGCTGCGCCGGGCCGGCCAGCAGGGCACTCCCCAGGTGCTGTCGGTGGCCGGGCTCAGCGTCGACCTGGCCCGGCGCGAGGCGGCGCTTGACGGCCGGTCACTGGACCTGACCCGCCGCGAGTTCGACTTGCTCGCCTACCTGGCCGCGCGCCCGGGCGAGGTTGTTTCCCGGCAGGAGCTGCGGACCGAGGTCTGGCACCTGTCGTACGGAGACGACCAGACCATCGACGTGCACGTCTCGTGGCTGCGCCGCAAGCTCGGCGAGACGGCGGCCAAGCCCCGCTACCTGCACACGGTGCGCGGCGTCGGCGTGCGGCTCGACCCGCCCCGATGAGGACTTCCGTCCGCACGACCCTCGCGCTGGTGTCGGCCGCGGTCACGTCGATGGTCGCGATCGCGTTCCTGATCCCGCTGGCGGTGGTCGTGCGGGACGTGGCGCGTGACCAGGCGTTCACATCCGCCCAGCTGGCCGGGGCGGCGATCGAGCCAGTGCTCGCGGTCACCGCCTCCAGCGCGACGCTGCAGCGGGCCATCGCCAGCACCCCGCAGGGGGAAGACGGCCAGCTGGCCGTCTTCATCACCGCCGGCCCGGCGGCTGGCTCCCCCTCGGCCGGCGGCTCCCCCTCGGCCGCCGGCCCGGCGGCCGGAGGAACGCTGGTTGGCGGTCCGCAGCACGCGAGCGCCGCCGACCTGCGGACGGCAGTGGCCCAGGCCCGGTCCTTCATTGCCCCTGTTCCCGGCGGGTACGTCGTCCTCCAGCCGGTCGCGCTTGGCAGCGGCCGGCTCGCGGTGACGGAGGTGTATGTCCCGGCCAGCTCGGTGTCTCGTGGTGTCACCGCGTCGTGGGCCGTGATGACGGCCGTGGCCCTGGCGCTGATCGCCGTGTCTGTCGTCGTGGCCGACCGGCTTGCGACCCGCGTGACCAGGCCCGCCCGCGACCTGGCCGCCGCCGCCGCGGCCCTCGGCGGCGGCGATCTCAGCGCCCGCAGCACGCTTACCGGGCCGGCCGAGCTGGTGGCAGTAGGCCAGGCGTTCAACGTGATGGCGGAGCGACTGAGCGGCCTGATCGCGGCGGAGCGGACCATGGCGGCCGACCTTCCGCACCGCCTGCGGACGCCGCTGACCGCGCTGCGGATGAACGTAGCCGCCCTGGGGACGGGCCGGGCCGCCGAGGACACCAGGATCGCGGTCGACCGGCTGGAGCAGGAGGTCGACCTGGTCATCAGGGCCGTGCGGCGGCCCGGCCGCGACGAGCCGCCCGCCTGCGACGCCACCGAGGTACTCAGGGACCGGATGAGCTTCTGGTCCGCGCTGGCCGAAGACCAGGGCCGGGCCTGGCACCTGGTCGGCGCGGACCGGCCCGCCACCGTCCCCGTCTCGCGCTCCGACCTCGCGGCCGTGGTCGACGCCCTGCTTGGCAACGTGTTCAGGTACACCCCAGAGGGCACCGAGTTCGTGGTCACATTGCACCGCGGCGACGGCATGGTACTCGTCTTCATCGCCGACGCCGGCCCTGGCATCAGCGACCCCGATGCCGCCCTTCGACGGGGCAGCAGCGGGGCCAACTCCACCGGCCTCGGCCTGGACATCGCCCGCCGGGTCGCCGAGTCGACCGGCGGCGGGCTGAAGATCGACTCCTCCGCCCTCGGCGGCGCACAGGTCCAGATGTGGCTTCGGACCGGGCCACTGCCGCCAGCGAGGGGCCGGGCGAGACGAGCCAGGAGGCACAGTCTTATCGGGCGCTGAGCCGCCCATTAAGCGCCGCTTAACCTGCACGGCCCCGCCGCCTGCCGTCGCTAGCGTGACCTCCTGGAAAGCCCGTTGACCAGGAAGGCTGCTCATGTCACGCTCGCGCAGACGGTCCCGCCGCGGCCGCGTTCTGCTCTGGTGCGCGCCGGTTACCGCCGTCGCCGCGGTTGCCGCCGTCACCGCCGTGGTCCTCGCCTCGCCGAACGAGCCGCCGGTGGCGCTGCACGACGCCGCGAACTCGGCGGGCACGCTGGACGCCAGCTACCAGGCCGGGACCAGCTGGGGAACCGGCTACGACGGTCAGTACACGATCACCAACCGCGGGTCGGCCGCCGTCACCGGGTGGACCCTCGGCTTCACGCTGCCAGCAGGCACGTCCCTGTCCTCCCTGTGGGATGGCAGCTACACCGACAACGGCGGGCAGGTGACGGTGCAGAGCGACAGCTGGGACGCCACCATCAGCCCGGGCAGTTCCGTGACCGTCGGCTTCGTGACCGGCTCCGCTGGCACGGCAGGCCAGCCAGCCAGCTGCACGATCAACGGCGCCTCCTGCGGGGGCGGCGCCGTGGCCAGCCCGAGCGCCACCCCCACCGGCGCGAGCCCCACGACCGCCGCGCCCGCGCCACCCGCGACCCCGTCGGCGCCTGCCTCGGCGACGGCCCCGCCCTCGCCGGCACCCTCGTCCTCAGCAAGCGGCTCGTCCGGCACGCCGGCGGCCGGTGCGGCCGGATTCGCGCCCTACGTGGACACGAGCCTGTACCCGCCGTTCAACCTGGTGACCACCGCACAGCAGACCGGCGTGAAGCAGTTCAACCTGGCCTTCGTGGTCAGCGGCGGAGGCGGCTGCACCCCGGAGTGGGGCGGGGTCACCGCGATCGGCAGCGACCCCGTCGCGGCCCAGATCGGCGCGCTGCGGGCGATCGGCGGCGACGTCCGGATCTCCTTCGGGGGCGAGGCCGGCCAGGAGCTCGCCGAGACCTGCACCAGCGCCTCCCAGCTCGAGGCCGCCTACCAGGACGTCATCTCGACCTACGGCGTCAACAAGGTCGACTTCGACATCGAGGGAGCGGCGGTCGCCAACACCGCGGCCAACGCCCTGCGCGACCAGGCCCTGGCCGCCCTTGAGGCGAAGGATCACGGGCTGGAGGTCTCGTTCACGCTGCCGGTGCTGCCTTCTGGCCTCACCTCCGACGGCGTCGCGGTGCTCGATGGCGCGATGAAGGCGGGAGTCCAGCTTTCCGCGGTGAACGTCATGGCCATGGACTTCGGCGACGGGGCGGCGCCCAGCCCCAGCGGCCAGATGGGCACCTACGCGATCGACGCGGCCACCGCGACCGACGCCCAGGTCGCCACCGCCATGGGAATCAGCGACACCGCCGCCTGGTCCAAGATCGCGGTCACGCCGATGATCGGCGTGAACGACACGAGCGACGAGATCTTCACGGTGGCCAACGCGCAGCAGCTCGCGTCGTTCGCCGCGAGCAAGCACCTGGCCTGGCTCTCCATGTGGTCAGCCGGCCGGGATAACCAGTGCCCGGCTGGCGCCCAGTCGTTCGCCTCGCCGACCTGCAGCAGCATCGTCCAGTCACCGTTCGCCTTCTCTAGGGCACTCAACGCCTACTAGTCAAGAAATCCCCAACCTCAACTAGTAGGGTCCACGATCAAGTGGCGGTCCAGCCAGGCCCCGGCTGGACCGCCACTGCGCTGTCCAGGTCCGTCTGCTCGCGACCGCGATCCCTCCGCGGCTGC
>Ga0335075_10001328_pt1 | contig 40887 bp, 35 predicted proteins | sample Lox_Sample_24_FD_206723 | JGI IMG/M metagenome (GOLD analysis project Ga0335075, IMG submission 206723) | Soil microbial communities from Loxahatchee National Wildlife Refuge, Florida, United States - Lox_Sample_2.4 | ecosystem: Environmental > Terrestrial > Soil > Wetlands | place: USA...
TGCACACGCAGCAGCAATGCGCCATAGCCATCGCAAGATTTTGCCTGCGATGGAGCATCGGTGTCACCCCTGCGACAGCGCTGCGGCATTGCTGCTGCCCCGCGAGCAGCCCTGACGCATTGCTGCTGCCGTCCACCGTTCGTCAGCCAGACCTCCAGCCGCCCGCCACCGTCGCGGGCATCCCGACGATCGAAGCCGCTCCAGCACTGATGACTCATCGTCGCACACTGGCGACTCCTCGCCACCTGGCCCCGCAGGCCCGTCGTTGCGGGAGCCTTCGCACAGATCTCACTGCGACTGGTTCGCTATGGAGCCCCAGGTTTGCTACCCTAAGCCAGCCGACGAGAACGGCGGCAAGTCCGGGTGGCGGAATAGGCAGACGCGCTAGCTTGAGGTGCTAGTGCCCGTCAAGGGCATGGGGGTTCAAGTCCCCCCTCGGACACTCTCGATTTGCCCATGAGGAACGGGTGCGACTGTCGCTCGCACCAGTCGATCTCCTGGGTAGTAGGTCGGCTTTGGACCGAGCTGAAGCGGCGCGAACTCGCAGGCTAGCCACCCGTCGACGTGGCCAACTATGGCGTCTTCGCGCAGGTGCATCAGCAGTGCCGCCATCCCGGTCTCGATGTACCAGTTGAGTGCCGCCCAGCGCGACTCCGACCGGGTCGTGAATGTGAGGCTGCGCCAGCCCGTGCGGACTGGTGTGATGCTCGAACGACGCGACCACCCAGCGCTGCGGCTTAACCGGGGAGAAGCGGGTCAGGCCTGCGTCCTGCATGAGCTCGAGGGCCTGCCAGTTCCCCGACCAGGCCTGCGACCACAGCGCCATCGCTTCGCGCCAGGGCCGCTCGCCGGCCGGCTCGCGCGGGGCGCACGAGGCTGAGGCCCGGGTGATCGGAGTGGGCGGCGGGAGGCAACTGGCCGGCCCGTTCGGCACAATGGCGGGCGAGCTCGCGGCGGTGGACAGCCAGCTCGGGGATCAGCTCTCCCGTGCCCCCTGATGTCATCGGCCGTGCCCGCGGCGGGCTTAAGGGATCCAGACACTCGCACTTCTAACAGGAACCCCTCTCGCGGAAAACCCGCACAACAGGCCGGCGGCGGCCTGTCGTCCGTTCAGTGGGAACGGTTCTGGCAGCTCTTGACAGGTGCGGGTTCCCCAGCCAGGCCGGGAGTCTATCCAACGTCGATTAATCGTTTACCGGTCTGCTGTTGAATGTTCTGCGGTCATAGCTGGCGCAAGTCGCCAGCCGAGCCTGCGAGAGAGGTCAAAAGAGTGAGGACACGAAACGTGTTGCGGGTGGCGGTCATCGCTTCCCTTGGAGTCGCCGGCGCTGCCGTCATTGCACCACGTGAGGCCAACGCCGCCTATGTATGCGGCCAGAATCAGGTCTGCATCTACGCGGGCCTTAACGAAACAGGCAGCGTCGCCGTAGAGTCGCGCCTGCAACCAGGCGGCCCCGGCATCATGAACTTCCAGAACAGCCACTTCACAAATGGCCAGAACCTGAATGACGCCGCCCAGTCAGTGGTGAACAACACCGTTGGCTACCTGTCCCTGTGCTCGAACCTCGACCTAACGGGAACTTGCACGATAGTCTTCCCCCACACTACGGAAAATCTGACGACCGTCACGGCCGAGAACGGGGGTTTCCTGCCTGTCGGCTTTATCGACGTGGCCTCCTCCGCGATAAACCAATCTTAAGCTAGAGGGGGCCTATCGGCTGCAGTGAGAAGCCGCAGCTGAGGCGTTCATGCGAGTGCGCCGGGCAGCCAGTCAGCCTGTGCCATATCTCCGCTAGCGTCGGCAGGTGGCTCACGGCCGGCGGGTGAGCAGGCCTCGGTTGAAGGCCTCGGCTACGGCGGCGGCACGGTCGCTGACTCCCAGCTTGGCGTAGATGTTCAGCAGGTGGGTCTTGACCGTGGCCTCGGTGATGAACAGCCGCGCGGCTGCCTCCCTGTTCGTGGTCCCTGACGCCACCATTTCGAGGACCTCAAGCTCGCGCTGGCTGAGCGGGCCGGCACCAGGCGAGCGGATCCGGCTCATCAGCCGGGCCGCCACCGCGGGCGAGAGCACTGCCTCGCCGTGGGCTACCGCCCGGACCGCTCGCAGCAACTCGGCTCGGGGGGCGTCCTTGAGCAGGTAGCCAGTGGCGCCCGCCTCGATTGCCGGGAGCACGTGGCTGTCGGTGTCGTAGGTGGTCAGCACGAGTACGCGCGCGGCCAGCCCTCTCCTGGCCAGCTCGGTTATCGCCGTCACGCCGTCCATGCCGGGCATCCGCAGGTCCATCAGGATCACGTCGGGCCGTAGCTCCTGGGCCAGCCGGATCGCCTGCGCGCCGTCGGCGGCCTCGCCCAGCACCTCGAACTCCGGGCTGTGGGCGAACGCGCTGCTCACTCCGTCCCGCACCAGGGGGTGGTCGTCCACGATGAGGAGCCTGATCGGGCGCTCGTCCTGGGCGGCGGCCGGATCGGGCGGGGTCCCTCGGCTGTTCACCGGGAGGCCTCCGCCGACGCCGCCGGGATGCACGCCGAGATCCCGGTGCCTAGTCCCGGCTCGGACTCGATGTGCAGCGTTCCCGCCAGGCCCTCGATCCGCTGGCGCATCGCGATCAGGCCGAACCCGCCGGTCGCGCCGCCGGCCAGGCCCTTGCCGTCGTCGCGGACGTCCAGGGCCACGTCGTGGTCCATGTAGGACAGCGTCACCCCGGCCCTGGTCGCCTCGGCGTGCTTGGCGATGTTGGCCAGCGCCTCCTGGGCCGTCCGCAGCAGGGCGGCTTCTGCCTCCGAGGGGAGTGCCCGTTGTGTCCCGGTAGTCATGACCTTGACCTCGATCCCGTGCAGCGCGGACCAGCGGGCGGCGGCACCAGCCACCGCCTCGCTGAGCGAGGCTTTCTCCAGCGGCTCTGGCCGCAGCGCGTCCACCGACCGCCGCGCCTCGGACAGGCTCTCCCGGGCCAGCCCGATCGCGGCGTCGTGATGCGCTCGCCACTCGGCCGGCTCGCTGGCGTGCTCGGCCGCCTGCAACTGCATGATGATCCCGGTCAGCCCCTGAGCCAGCGTGTCGTGGATCTCCCGCGCCATCCGCGCCCGCTCGTCCAGGATTCCTGCCTCGCGGGCCTGGGTCAGCAACTGCTTGTGCAGGCCCCGGTTCTCGGCCAGCGCCGCCTCCAGCTTCCCGTTCGCCTCCCGCAGCACGTCCACCATCCGCCCGCTCCGCTCGTTCTGGTGCGCGGTGCGGTGCAGGAACCACGCGACCCCGCCCACCACGAGCAGGTTCACCGCGATGACGCCGAGGTAGACGGCGAAGCCGAGCGGCGTCATCCGGTGCACGCCCGTCGTCTGCGCCGTCGCCGCCACGACGGTGGTGGCGACCTGGGCGGGCAGCATCCACGGCCAGGGCAGCAGCACCGCCGACAGGAGATAGTCGGCCTCGGCGTAGAACCCGAACCAGGGGTCCCTGACCACCAGGGCAAGCGAGATGGCGATCAGGCCGACGACGAACACCGCCATCACCGGGGGACGCCTGCGCAGCGCCGGGTGCAGCGGCAGCAGGTTCCACACCGCGGCCGCCACCAGGAGCACCCCGCCGATCCTGGCTGACCCCCAGTACCCGCCGAGGGCGGAGGGGGCCAGGGCGGCGAGCAGGACGTACTGCAAGATCGTCACAGGGACGGGGCCACGTCGCCGCCAGATCTCCAGCGGGGAACCTGATCGCAGGCTTGTCATCTGTTCCTCCGGTTAAGAATTTACTCCCAGCGGAACAACCTGGCGGCGCCCAGCCCGAAGGCCACCGCGTAGCCCGCCATGGTCACCAGCTGGAGCCAGGTCGGCCACTGCCCGAGCTCGGCGTTCTGCAGCGCGGGCACCGCCGCGCCGAGTGGGGTGGCCTGGCTGATGTGCTGTAGTACCGCCGGCATGGACGGGATCGGCAGCCACAGCCCGGCGAAGAACATCATCAGGTAGAACAGGATGGACCCGATGCCGCGGGCCGTGCCCGCGTTCGGTGCCACCGCGGCGACGAGCAACCCCGTCGCCATCAGCGCGGCCGCGGCGATCAGGCCGCCGACGATGAACCCGCCGGCCTGCCGGGGCATGGCCACCCCGTAGCCAACCCGGGCCACGACGAGCAGAACGACGACGGTGATTGTCGCGACGGCCAGCTTGACCGCGAGCTGGGCGATCAGCACCCGCCCCGGGCCCGTCGGCGTGGTCTTCAGGCGGCGCAGCACTCCGAGCTCCCGGTAGCTGGCCAGCGTGGCCGGCAGGGCGACAAGCGACATCAGCGCGATAGCGAAGACAAGCAGGATCGGAACGTACACGTCGAGTGTGGTGAGGCCGCCGTACCGCGTGACGGGCGTATTGAACGCGTGGATGCTGCCGAAGATGATCAGCAGCAGCAACGGGAATCCCGCGCTGAGCCCGAGCCCCACGGCCGCCCGGCCGCGGGTGAACAGCTTGAGCTCGGTGATGGCGAGCTGGGTCATCGCGGAGGGCCGGCGCATGGCTGGCCCGGTCAGGGTGCTGGCGGTCATCGTGTTCCCCTCGTGGTCTTGCCTGTTGCCTCATTGACGTCCTGGCGCCTGCCGGTGAGCGCGAGGAACGCGTCTTCCAGGCTGGCCTGGTCGACTCGCAGTTGCTCGGCCGTGACCTGATTGCGGGCCAGGGCGGAGATGACGGCGTTCAGCGCCTTGCTGGTGCCGGTGACGACCAGGACATCGCCCTTGCGCGTGACGCTGGTGACCTCGGGCAGGCTCTGCAGGAGCCGGTCATCGACTGGAGCGGACGGGCGGAACTGGATCCGCTGCCCGGTTTCGGCTCGCTCGGCCAGCCCGGCCGGGGTGTCCAGGGCCACCACCTGGCCAGCGTCGATCAGGGCCACCTGGTCGCAGAGCCGCTCGGCCTCTTCCATGAAGTGGGTGACGAGCACGATCGTCACCCCGCGCTGGCGGACCCCCTCGATGAGGTCCCAGGTGTCCCGCCTGGCCTGCGGGTCCAGGCCGGTGGTGAGCTCATCGAGGACTGCCACCCGCGGGCTGCCGACCAGCGCCAGGGCGATGGACAGCCGCTGCTGCTGGCCACCGGACAGCTTCCTGACCGGGGTGCCGGCCTTAGCGGAGATGCCAAGCACCTCGATCAGCTCCCGCCAGTCGGCGGGATGCCGGTAGAACGAGCTGTAGAGCTGCAGTGCCTCGGCGACCCGCAGCTGATCGGGCAGCCTGCTTTCCTGTAGCTGCACCCCGAGCTGCTGGGTCAGCTCGGCCCGGTCCCTGAGCGGATCGAGCCCGAGCACGCGGATCTGGCCCCGGTCCGGCTGGCGGAGCCCCTCGATGCACTCCACGGTCGTGGTCTTGCCCGCGCCGTTGGGGCCGAGGATCCCGAAGATCTCCCCCTCCTGCACGGTGAGGCAGACATCGCCGACGGCCACGGTGTCGCCGTACTTCTTGTGCAGGTGCTGCACTTCGATCACTGCTGGCATGCCCTCAGCTTCGCGGCCGTGGGCCGCGGCGCACATCGCCCGATCGCACGGACCGCCAGCCGGATTCCCGGATGAGCCAGCCGGCCGGCCTGGTCAACCGATCGGCTGAGAAGCCACCCGGCTCGGCCGGCTTGCCAGGCGGCAAACACTGTTCTATAACTCTGCCATGAGTTCTATAACTGTAATGCCGGCCGACGGCCAGGCGCCGGGCCGGTTCGGCGGCTATGGCGGGCGATACGTGCCCGAGTCCCTGATCCCCGCCTGCCAGGCGGTGGCGGATGCGTTCGAGCAGGCCTGGACCGATCCCGGGTTCCGTGGCGGCCTCGCCCGGCTGCTGTCCGCGTACGCGGGGCGCCCCACCCCACTGACCCCCGCCCTCAGGCTGTCGGACGAGCTCGGCCTGAGGGTGCTGCTCAAGCGGGAAGACCTGGCGCATACCGGCTCCCACAAGGTCAACAACGTGCTGGGGCAGGCAATGCTGGCCCGGCGGATGGGACGCACGCGGCTGATCGCCGAGACCGGCGCGGGCATGCACGGCGTCGCGACCGCGACGGCGGGCGCCTTGCTCGGGCTGCCCGCGAAGGTCTTCATGGGCGAACGGGACATGGAACGCCAGGCGCACAACGTGTTCCGGATGCGGCTGCTCGGGGCCGAGGTCGTCCCGGTGGCCACCGGCAGCCGTACGCTCAAGGACGCCACCAGCGCGGCCATGCGGCACTGGGTGGCCGACGCTGACGAGGCGCACTACTGCGTGGGCTCGGTCATCGGCCCGCACCCCTACCCGACGATGGTGCGCGAGCTCCAGCGGGTAATCGGCGACGAGGCGAGGCGGCAGTGCGCGGCCGAGCTGGCCGTTGGCGTGCCCGACTACGTCGTCGCCTGCGTCGGCGGGGGCAGCAACGCGGCCGGCACCTTCGCGGGCTTCGTCGACACGGCGGCCAAGCTGGTCGGAGTCGAGGCGGAAGGCGGTTCCGGCGCCTCGAACGGCGAGATTGGCGTGCTCCACGGCTCCCGGTCGCTGTTCCTGCAAGACGAGCACGGGCAGATCAGGGAGGCGCACTCGATCGCCGCGGGACTGGACTACCCCGGCGTTGGCCCCGAGCACGCCTACCTGCGGGAACTGGGGCGTGCCCGCTACGTCACGGCCTGCGACGCGGAGGCGGTCGCGGCGGCGGTGCGACTCGCGCGCACGGAGGGCATACTGCCCGCGATCGAGTCGGCGCACGCCCTGGCCTGGGTGATCCGTGCCGCTGGGACATCAGGGCTGCCCACTGGCTCGAATGTCCTCGTCACGCTCTCCGGGCGCGGCGACAAGGACGTCGCCACCCTGATGACTCAGGCGCAGCTGTGACGAAGCTGCTGATGCCGTACATCACGGCGGGCGTGGGACCGGACTGGGCCACCTACCTGACCGCGTTCGAGGACGCCGGGGCTGACCTGATCGAGGTCGGGCTGCCGTTCTCCGACCCCACCGTGGACGGCCCGACGATCCAGCAGGCCTGCGAGCGGGCCCTCGCCCGTGGCACCACCCCGGCATCGCTGCTGGCCGAGCTGGGCCGCGCCCGGGCCGGCGTGCCGCTCATCGTGAGCACGTACGCCAACATCGCGCTACGGCCGGGCTTCGCCGCCGCCCTGCGCGCCGCCGGGGTCACCGGGCTGATCGTGCCGGACCTGCCGCTGGACGAGCTTCCCTGGCTGAGCGCGCCAGGGATCCAGGTCAGCCTGCTCGCCTCCCCCGCGACGCCGGCCGATCGGCTCGCTGAGATCGGCCGGCGCAGCCGGGGCCTGGTGTACGCGGTCTCGGTCATGGGCACGACCGGCGAACGCGACCGGCTCGCCCCATCGGCCGCGGCCCTCGCCGCCCGGGTCAAGCAGGTCACCGACCTGCCGGTCCTTCTCGGCTTCGGGATCTCCACCGGCGAGCAGGCGGCCGAGGCGGCGGCAGTCGCCGACGGCGTCATCGTGGGCGCGGCCGTCATGCGCCGCATCCTCGCCGGGGCCTGCCCGGCTGAGGTCGGCGCGTTCGTCGCGTCGATGCGGGACGCACTTTCCTGGCCGGTGGCCGTGCGATGATCGTCGGTGGCGACAATCGGGGCGCGCGTCCGGACGGGCGAAGCGGCCGGACCGGCGAAGAGGAGGGACGAGCATGGCACGCTACCAGGCCATCGCCGCCGACCTCGCCGCGAAGATCCGCGATGGTCACTATGCCCCCGGCGAGGCGCTGCCGGCGCAACGCGAACTGAGCGCGGCGTACGGAGTCACGCTGATGACGCTGCGCCAGGCCCTGCGGGAGCTGGACGGCGAGGGGCTGATTGTCCAGCGGCCCGGCAAGGGCACCTTTGTCGCACCGCCTCATCTGGCCTACCAGCTGGGATCCTTGCGCAGCCTGGCCGACGACTTGCGTGAGCAGGGCCACGAGGTCCGCACCACCGTGCTCGCCTGCGCGCAGGCTCGGGTCCCCCCGCGCATCGCGGCGCGGCTGCGAGTGCGCGAGACGGAGGCCGGGCTGCGGCTTGAGCGGGTCCGCGCATTCGCCGGCCGCCGCGCGATTCACCAGGTCTCCTGGGTACGGGAGGCGCACGCGGGCCGGCTGCTTGACGTGGATTTCACCAGCACGTCCTTGTACGCGGCCCTGGCCGAGGCGGGGGTCGTGGTGGCCCGGGCGTCGGAGACGATCCGGCCGGAGGTACTCGCGGCGGACCTGGCCCGGCACCTGGATGAGGACGAAGGCGCGCCCGTGCTGGTCAGCGACCGGATCACCTACGGGCCCGACGGGACGGCCCTCGTGGCGGACCGGGCGACGATCCTGGGCAGCATGATGCAGATCACCGCGGACCGTGCCGCCACCGGCCTGTCCCTCCACTGGGGAGCGACCCCGTCGCTTTAGTCCGCGGCGATGTGCGCGCCCGCCCGCCGGGTCAGGTGCCGCGTCTGCGGCGTGTCAGGGCCATGTCAGGCCGGGCGCCGATGGTAGTCACATGAGCGAATCTGCGATTGCGGCCTCAGGGCTGCGGAAGGCCTACGGGAACAAGGTCGTGCTTGACGGCATCGACCTGGATGTTCGCGCGGGCACGGTTTTCTCCCTGCTCGGCCCGAACGGGGCGGGCAAGACGACGACAGTGAACGTGCTGACCACGCTGGTGAAGGCGGACGGCGGGACGATACGGGTCGCCGGGCACGACATCGTCACCGAGTCCAAGGCGGTTCGCGCGGCGGTCGGGGTCACCGGCCAGTTCGCCGCAGTGGATGAGCTGCTGACCGGCCAGGAGAACCTGCGGCTTGTGGCGGACCTCAAGCACGTGGGCGCGCGTGAGGGCAGGCGGGTCGTCACGGAACTGCTCGAGCGGTTCGACCTGGCGGAGTCGGCGCACAAGCTGGTCTCGGCCTATTCCGGCGGGATGCGCAGGAAGCTCGACCTGGCGATGACGCTGATCGGCAGCCCGCGGATCATCTTCCTTGACGAGCCGACGACCGGCCTCGATCCGCGTAGCCGCCGCACGATGTGGGAAATCGTCAGGGAGCTTGTGGCCGACGGTGTCACCGTGTTCCTCACCACCCAGTACCTCGAGGAAGCCGATCAGCTGGCCGATCAGATCGCGGTACTCAACCAGGGCAGGCTGGTGGCCCAGGGGACCCCGGCTGACCTCAAGCGCCGGGTCTCCGGCAGTCATGTCCGGCTCAGGTTCTCCAGCGTCCGCGAGCTCGAGGCAGCCGCAGGGGTGCTGCCCGATGCCACCCGGGACGACGAGGACCTGGTGCTGCGGGTCCCCAGCGACGGCGGGGTGAAGTCGCTGCGGGCGCTGCTCGGCCGGCTCGACGAGCACTCGATCAACGCCGAGGAACTGTCCGTGCACACGCCGGACCTCGATGACGTCTTCCTTGCCCTGACTGGGCAGCCAAACACGGAGGTGAACGCACAATGAGTACCGACGCTGTGATCATGCTGCACCGTAACTTCAAGCACACGCTCAGGAACCCGGTCACGGTGTTCAACGCGGTACTGCTCCCGGTCGTGATCATGCTGATGTTCGTGTACATGCTGGGCAACGCCTTCAACGTGGGCGTCAAGTACATCGACTACGCGACGCCCGGCATGATCTTGCTGGCCATCAGCTACGGGCTCGGGGCCACGGCGACGTCGGTGAACTCCGACATGACCACGGGGATCATCAACCGGTTCCGGGTCATGGACGTTTCTCGCGGCGCCGTGCTCACCGGTCACGTCATCGTCACGATGCTGCGCAGCCTGATCGCCATCGGCGCCATCATCGGCGTGGCGTTCGCACTGGGGTTCAGGTCGCCCGCCAGCCTCCTCGACTGGCTGGCCGTGGTCGGCGTCATCGTGGCGGCCTGCCTGGCGACCAGCTGGCTCACCGTCGCCATGGGGCTGGCCGCGAAGACCCCGGAATCGGCGGGCCTGGCCAGCGTGCCGCTGATCATGCTGCCGTTCTTCAGCAGCGCGATCGTGCCCGCGGCCAAGATGGGGGTCGGCATCAGGCAGTTCGCGCAGTACCAGCCGTTCACCCCGGTTATCGAGACCCTGCGCGGGCTGCTGGCCGGCACGCCGTCGGCCGGCTACGCGATCGCCGCGCTCGCCTGGTGCGCCGGGATAGGCGTCGCCGGGTACGTGTGGGCGGTCGCCACGTTCAGGAAGCGAGTGTGAGCGTGATCAGGTGAGTCCAGCTTGTCTGCCTGCCCTCGCTGGCCGCCTCGGCGAACCGCGCGTCGCCGAGGCGGCCCCGCGCTTCCCGCTCGATCCTGGCCGCGTCCGGGTGGCAGCGGTCCGGCAGCCCGCGAACGCCGTCGCTCGCCGCCAGCAGCCGCGCCGCCTGCTCGTCCTGGCCCCGGCGCAGCGCCAGGTCCGCCACCCCCACCAGCACCTGCGCGATCAGCGGCGCGTACCCAGTTTCCGCCGCCGCCTGGCAAGCCGCCGTACGGTAGTTACCCGCCAGAACGAGATCATCCGCTAGATAGCCGAGCAGGTCGCTGGTCGTCGCCCGCATGATCGCCCACTGAGCCACCTCGCCGAGCATCGTTTCCGCCCGGCTGACCTGCTGGCGAGCCTCATCGGCGTCGCCAGCCCAGCGAGCCAGCTCGGCCCGGGAAAGGGCCAGCTCGGCCAGCGCGTTCGGCCAGGTCACCCGCTCGGCGTAGCGCTGGGCCTGGGCCATGGCCGTGGCGCACGAGTCCGCGTCGCCCGCCAGCCAGTACAGCTGAGCCTGCCGTGAGCGGATCCGGATGACGTCCTCGACGGCGCCGGTTTCCGTGAGGACCCCGACCGCCTGCTCGTAGTGCTCACACGCGCCGGCCAGGTCACCGCGCACCGCGATCCGCTCCGCCAGCTCCATCAGGGCGAACGAGATCCCGAATCGCTCGCCCAGCGCCCGGAACTCGGCCAGCGCCGCCCGAAGGCACGCGTCCGCGTCCTGCCCGTCCTGGCCGAGCACGATCCGCATCTTGCCCAGGTGCAGCCGGGCCAGCGCGCGGACCCAGGGGTCGTCGCTGCCGAGCAACTGCTCCCACGCCGCCAGCAGCGCCTCCGGCGCCTGCAACATGCGCTCGAGCGCGCCAACGACCTGGAGCATCGGGTGGGGGCGGCGGCTGCGCTGACCGTAGCGGTATGCCTGGTGGATCCACTCCTCCACCTGCCGCTCGTCGCGCCGCCCATCGCTCACGAAGTTCACCACGAGCGCGTGCACCTGGGCCCGGATGTCGTCGCTGACGTCGCCAGGAGTGCTCGCGGCCGCGGTGAGCAGCTCGATGCCCTCGGTCTTGTGCCCGGCGAGCCACCAGTACCAGCCCGCGCCGGCCGCGAGCCGCATCGCCGCCTGCGCCTGGCCGGCCGCCAGCGCGCCGCGCATCGCCGCGCCGATGTTGTCGTGCTCGACCTCGAGCGTGGCCAGCCACACCAGTTGCTCGGCCCGGCGAAGGTGCGGCTCGGCGGTCTCGGCGAGCTCGGTGAAGTAGGCGAGATGAGCGTCGCGGGCCAGGCCGCACTCGCCCGCCTCCGCCAGCCGGCTCTCGGCGTACTGCCTGATCGTCCCGATCATGCGGTACCGCGGCGTGCTGTCGCCCGCGGCGATCACCAGCGACTTCTCGGTCAGGGCGGTGAGCAAGTCGAGCACCTGATCCTGTTCGACTCCCACACCAGCGCAGACCCGTTCGGCCGCTTCCAGGCTGGCACCGCCCAGGAACACCGAGAGCCTGCGCAGGACCGTCCGCTCGGCCTCGCTGAGCAGTTCCCAGCTCCAGTCCACGACCGCGCGCAGCGTCTTGTGGCGCGGCAGCGCGGTGCGGCTCCCGCTAGTCAGCAGGCGGAACCGATCGTCGAGCCGGCTGGCGAGCTGATCGACGGACATGGTGCGCAACCTGGCCGCGGCCAGCTCGATCGCCAGCGGCATCCCGTCAAGCGCCCGGCAGATGCGCACCATCGCCGACAAGGTGCGGGCGTCGGTCGCGAGGTCCTTGCGCACCGCGCCGGCCCGGTCGCGCAGCAGCCGGACGGCGGGCGAGGACTCGACCTCGCCCGGGCCCGCCTCGGCTCCCGGCAGGGCGAGCGGCTCGACCAGCCACAGCGCCTCACCGGTGATGCCGAGCGGTTCCCTGCTGGTGGCCAGGATCCGCAGTCGCCTGCACTCCCCAAGTACCCGGTGCGCGAACACCGCCGCGGCCTCGATCACGTGCTCGCAGTTGTCCAGGATCAGCAGCGCCTCACGCTCGCGGATCGCGGCGATGAGCCGGCCGGTCAGCTCCGCGTCCGGTGCCCCGCCGAGCAGGGTGTCCCGAAGGCCAAGCCCGGCCAGCGTGGCCTGCGCCACGTCACCGTCCGGGCCGATGGCGGCCAGGTCCACCAGCCAGGCCCCGTCGGGCAGGTCATCGAGCAGCGTGCGCACGGTTTCCGTTCCCAGCCTGGTCTTGCCCGAGCCGCCCGGCCCGATCAGGGTGGTGAGCCGGTGCCCGGCGATGAGCTCGCGGACCGCGGCGACGTCAGCGTCCTTGCCGACGAAGCTGGTTAGCTCGGCCCGCACGTTGGTCTTGCGGCTCTCGCCTTCCTCCCGCCGCCCGAGCTCACCCCGCAGCAGCGCGACGTGCACGGCGGAAAGTCCCGGTGAGGGGTCGACCCCGAGCGCGTCGGCCAGGACCTGCCTTGCCTGCTGGAACACTAGCAGCGCCTCGCTGTCGCGGCCCGCCGCGACGAGGGCGCGCATCAGCGCGGCGACAAGGCGCTCGCGCACCGGATGCGCGGTCACCAGGTCGGTCAGCTCCGTGACCAGCGCGGCACCGTGGCCGGCGCTGATCTCGGCGTCGAGCCGGTCCTCCGTGGCGGCCAGGCGCAGCCCCTCGAGCCGGGTGACCGCCGCGTCGAACGCGGCACTGTCTTGCAAGTCGACATCCTGCATGGCCGGGCCGCGCCACAGGCCGAGGGCCTCGCGCAGCAGCCGCACCCGCTGCGGGTCCTGGCTCCCGCGCGCCTGGCCGACGAGCTGCTCGAACCGTATGGCGTCGACCGCCTCGGCCGCCACCGCCAGCCGGTAGCCGCCCGGCTGCCCGTCGACCACGCCTTCTGGCAGCGCCTTCCGCAGCCGGGATGCCAGGCGCTGCAGGGCGTTCGCCGCGTCGGAGGGCGGACGCTCACCCCAGATCCAGTCGATGAGGGTCGCCTTCGTGACCAGGTGCCCCGATTCCAGCGCGAGGGCAGTCAGCAGCCCGCGCAGCCGGGCGCCCGGCACGTCGGCGAGGGCGCCGTCGTCCAGGCGAACCTCAAATGGCCCAAGTATGCCGATCTGCACCCAGCTGATTTTGCCAGGGTGACTGGCGGCCCTCCAACTGGCCAATCGCGGCGGCATGCGTGCGGGCCGCCCAGCTGAGGGCGGCCCGCGTGGTCAGGCCGGGCGCGGCCGCGCAGGCCCGGGGCCGGTGCTGGTCAGAACTTGCCCGCCTTGATGCCGGCCAGCGACACCCGGGTGACCAGGTTGGTCTCCACCGCCGTCGCCAGCCCGCCGCCTGACTCCACCGAGCTGACCGGGACCCCGGTCCTGGCACTGACCGTCAGCACCTGGTCGCCGCCGCCACCGAACAGCGCGGGTCCCGCCGTGATCGTCAGCGTGGGCTGGCCGCCCGTCGTCGAGCTGGCCACGGTGACCCCAGGGATGGTGGACACCAGGCGCAGTACGCCCTCCCTGATCTGCGGGTCGCTCCCGCCCCAGTTCAGCCCGATCGTGGCGGCAGTCCACAGGGTGTTGTTGATGTCGTCTTGCAGGACCTGCCCAGTGGGCTGCTTCAGCGGGGTCTTGATCCCCTTCTCCCTCAATATCTCGTTCCGCGCGGCGGCGCCCCTGGCCCAGCAGGCCGCCCGGGCCTTCTCCTGCGCGGCGCCACTGAGGGTCAGCTCGAAGCAGTTGGGCAGCGCGTCGATCATCTTCACCCGGGCGGCGGCGAGGTTGCCGGCCGCCGCGGAGCGCGCCGCCGCAATCTCGCGGGCGTTGCTGGCATCGGCCTGGTTGGCATTGTCCGCGACCGCCGCCATCAGGGTCTGCTTGTCGTCTCCCGTGTACATCTTGCCGTCGTCGGTGTACACGGCGTACAGGACCTGCATCAGCTTGCCCCCGTTGACCTGCTTGCTGATGACAAGCGACGCGTCACCCGGCAGCGCGCTGTTGCTTGACTTGATCAAGGCGGCCAGCGTCATCAGCCTGGAGGTCGCCGCGGGTGCCTGGGCGACCGGACCGGCCGGCGCCGCGGACCGCGGCGCGGACGTGGTGGCCAGCATCACGGCCGCCGCGGCGGCGACCGCGGCAACCCCGGCCCCGATGCCGATCTTGCCCCGGGCGCCCAGGATCGGATGACGACGGTTGCGCGCCCGGGCGGCTCGCCTTCCCCGCAGCGGGATCGCCGCCGGCACCGGTGCCGCCTGCGCGGTCCCGGACTCGGTCATGGCTCCCCGCAGCTCCGCCCGCGCCCGCTCGTAGGCCTCAGGGCCCCACGGCGTCACGTCCAGCGCCTCGCGCACCAGGTCCATCTCGTCCATGCTCACTTGGTTCCCTTCACACTGTTGAGTTCGGTCAGGAGGGCCGCCACTTCCGGCGAGTTCCGCAGCGTGGTGCGGGCCTGGTGCAGCAGCCGGCGGGCCGTCCCGGCCGGGATGCCAAGCACCCGGGCGGCATCGGCGACGCTCAGGTCCTCCCCGGCCACCAGGGTCAGCACCTCTCGCTCGTCGGGCCTGAGCGCGGCTACCGCCGCACGGAACGCCGTCCGGGTGTCCACCCGCACGTCCACCGTCGGCCACGGATCCCATCCGGCCGCCAGGGCCGTGACGTCCGGGACCAGGTCTTCCGACGACCTTGACCGCCAGTACTGCCGCAACCGGTTCAGCGCCACCGTGTACAGCCACGGCCGGGCCTCGGGAAAGGACCGGTCATACGTCCCCCGGTACTGGAAGGCCGCGGCCCACACGTCGCCGAGCAGGTCCTCGGCCGCCTCACGTCCCACTCGCCGCTCGAGGTAGGCCCCGATCGCAACCTCATGGCGGCAGACCACCTCCATGAACGCTTCCGCGTCGCCGGACAGCGACCGGCCGATCAATTCCGCGTCTGACGCCATGTCCCTCCTCGCCTGTAGCTGCTCCGCTCTCCATCCCGTAGTAGCCAGGCCGCCGCAAAAGCGTTCAGGTCCCGGTCGACCAGGGCCGGCGGCGCGAGAAGGGCGGCGCGCAACACAACGCAACCGGTTGAGGAATGAGGGAAGACAAATGTAAAGTTTCCGTTCGGATTCCGATGTGGGATGTTCTGTGTTCTCTGCGCCTTATGAGACCTCTCGCAAACGTGATCCCGTTGTTACTGATGAGCGGGGAGCGACCGGTTGGAAGCACGAAGACAGGGGCGGGGAGCATGAGCGCTCTTACCCTCCCTGATGGCTGGCCCGTCTACTCGGGTTCGATCAAGGCCCGGGCAGCGGTAACGCAGGCACAGGCGGCGGGCTTGGCCCATCTGGCGCGGATAGCGGAAGAACAGGCAGAAGGAACGCTAGGGATGGCGTTCAGCACGGCGCCTGCCCCGGTGGAAAGGATCCTCGATGCACGAGGTGCTGCACTGCTTGGACCTGCTCAGGCTCCCGGGCATCTGCGCCGCGGTGATCCTGGCGTGGGCCGTGGTGGTCAGGCTGTTCTGGCGCCGCAAGAAGAGCGTGCGCATGCCGTAACCCCCCTTTCCGCCTGGCGCTCAGGGATGTGGGAGGCGTGCGCCGTTGCCGTGTTGCTCGCGGTGTGCCTCGCCTGGGCCGGGAGGCACGTGCTGACCGCCCGGGCGATCCTCGGTGGCGGCGGCACGACCCTGGGCGAAGTGTACGTGCTGACCTTCGCGATATTGGCGTGGCAGGTGTTCCTCTACACGTTCGACCGTCCCATCCGGGCCAAGCCTCATCAGCAGGCGGCCCTTGACCGGCTGAATGTGACCGTGGCGGTTCCCTGCTATAACGAGGACCCGGAAATCCTGCGCCGGTCCCTGCTCTCGATGCTGGCCCAGACCCGGCTCCCCGACCACGTCTACATCGTCGATGACGGCTCGACCGCCGCCGACTACACCGCCGTGCGACGCGAGTTCGCCGGGCGCGCGGCCGCCGTCGGCGTTCGCTCAACCTGGATCCGCACCGCGAACGGCGGGAAGCGGCATGCTCACGCCGTGGCCGTCCAGGGCACGCCGGACGCGGACATCTACGTAACGATCGATTCCGACGGCATCCTCAGCGAGAGCGCCATCGCCGAGCTGCTGGCCCCTTTCACCGACCCGGAGGTCCAGTCGGTTGCCGGGGTCGTCCTTTCGGCCAACAACCGCAGCACGATCCTCGCCCGGATCCTCGACCTGATCTACCTGCCGTCACAGCTCACCGGGCGCGCCGGGCTCTCGCTGATGGGGTCGGTGCTGGTCAACTCGGGCGCGCTCGCCGCCTATCGCGCGCAAGTGGTGCGCGAGGCGCTCCCCGTCTACCTGGGCGAGACGTTCTTCCGGCGGCCAGTCGGATTCTCCGACGACTCCATGCTGACCCTGCACGCGTACCTGCGCGGCCGGACGGTGCAGCAGGCGTCCGCGTTCGTCTTCGCGGCGATGCCAGAGCGGTTCTCCCACCACATGCGTCAGTACCTGCGGTGGATGCGCGGTTCGTTCATCCGCTCCTGGTGGCGCTTCCGCTACCTGCCGGTGCTCTCCTACGCGTACTGGTGGCACCTGCTGGGCTGGATCATGTCAGCGGTGTCAGCCTGGGCGTTCATCGAGGTATTCGTCCTCGGCCCGGTGAAGGGGGACTTCCACCCGTCGTACCTGCTGGTACCAGTGCTCCTCGGGTACGGGGCCGCGTTGCCGTACCTCACGGTAGCCAGGAGTGACGAGTCGTTCTGGTCCCGGCTGGCGACCTGGATGCTCGCTCCGCTGGCCACCGTCTGGGCGTTCACGGTGATGCGCGCCTGGCGCTGGTACGGTGCCCTGACCTGCCGCCGGACCGGCTGGGGTACCCGCAAGACGATTGAGCTAGCCATGGACAGGCAGCAGTGAAGCGCCTCGCCGCCGCCCTTGTCGGTGTCACGGTGGGCGTCTTCCTGCTTGTGCACATCGTCTGGGCGGCACCGAGCGCCCAGACGGCCCAGGGCGCCGGGGCAATCTCAGCCAGCCTGCCGCCCCCTGATCCCGCTAAGCTGCCCGCGTCGCATGGCCTGATCGTCGGAGCCGCGGCGACCAGCATGGCCGCGTTCACCGCGGCCGTCGGCGTGCGCCCCTCGATCCTCGAGCACTACGCGCACCCGGGCGATTCGTTCAGCGCTGGGTTCGCGGGGACGGCGGAACCGCTGATCCAGATCGAGCCGAGCAAGACTCCGCTGGCCGGCTTCGTGGCGGGCACCTATGATGGCTGGCTCCGCTCGTACGCGCGCGCGGTGGTGGCCTACAAGAAGCCGGTGATCCTCGGCTTTGGCCCGGAAATGAACGGCACCTGGTCCTCGTGGGGCTACAAGCACGTCCAGCCGGCGGTCTACGTCGCGGCCTGGCGGCACGTCGTGTCCGTCTTCCGGGCGGCGGGCGCGAGGAACGTGACGTGGATCTGGACCGTGAACGTCACCCACACGGGCTGGGACATCGCCAGCCCGGACGCCTGGTGGCCCGGGGCGGCCTGGGTGGACCTGGTCGGAGTTGACGGTTACTACTATGCGTCATCGCAAGACTTCGCTGACCTGTTCGCGCTGGTACTTGCGGATATCCACAGGCTCACCAGCAAGCCGGTGCTGATCTCGGAGACCGCGGCGGCACCGGTGGCCAGCAAGCCGGCCAAGATCGCTGACGTCTTCGCCGGGGCCCACAAGGCCGGGCTGCTCGGCCTGGTGTGGTTCGACCTGCCGGGCGTCAAGGACTGGCGCCTTGAGGATGACCCGGCCGCGGTGGCCGCCTTCCGCGGCGCGGCGGGCCAGTACAGCTCCTAAGCGTCGTCGCCGCGCGAGGCGGACTAGTCACATACCGCCCATATGGGCCATACCGGGTCATGGCCCGCCCCCGTCGGCAAGCGCCGGAACCCTTGCCGCATCGGAACAATCGTTCGGATTGTGCGCTCAACCTGGCATAGTCCATCTGGGCCATTTGTAGCAGTTTGTCCGATACTGCGCTGAACGTCCTGTCATGCTCGATGAGCAAAAACATCAGGCCCGGCGAGAGGCACATGCGGCCGAGTAGCCGGGCGCGGATTCGGAGTTAGGCAGGTTCGTGAGGCTAGGAGCCCGATCGAATAAGAAGCAGAAGGGGCGTCACAGGCGACCCTCAGCGGCGCAGAAGGCAGCACAGCGGGCGGGGATGGCGGCGCCGGTCGTCGTCGTCTCCGGCGCCATGGTGGCCGCGCCCTCACTCATGACCGCACCGCACGCGCACCAGGCGATTTCGCACGCGACCTCGCACACGATCTCGGCTCAGCTCGACGCCGTGGTGCGTCCCGCGACCCAGCCCGCGCGCAGCTACACGGTCAAGCACGGCGACACGCTGTACGGGATCGCGCAGCGGTTCTACGGCGACGGCAAGTACTGGCACGGGCTGTACCAGGCCAACCGGTCGAAGATCAGCAACCCCAACCTGATCTGGGCGGGCGACAAGCTGACGATGCCCTCGCGCGACCAGGTCGCCAGGGCGTCGGGGTGGTCCTCGTCTGACCCGTCGACGACGGCCCCGTCCTCCTCGGCCTCGTCCACCTCGACCCCGTCGCCGGCCGCCACCACGTCCTCCGGTGGCAGCGGCACGCAGTCGTCGCCCAGCAGCACAAGCACGTCCTCGTCGGGCGTCAGCTCGGCGGTGCAGACGGATATCGCCAATGGAAACAACCTGCTGGCGATCGGCCAGTACCTGGTGGACAACGGGTACTCGAAGGCCGCGGCCGCTGGCGTCGCCTCCTGCGTTGACGGCGAGTCCGGCGGCAACCCCGAGTCGGAGGGCTCCGGCGGAGGCGGCCTGATCGGCTGGACGCCGCTCGGCTCCGCCCTGCCGGACGCGAACATCATTACCGGCAATGCCAGCCAGGACATGATGACGCAGCTGGCCGACATCCTGTACTACGCCTCGCACGAGATCGGGCAGTCCGCGGTGAACGAGCTGAACGCCCAGACCGACCCGGTCGCGGCGGCCGACTTCTTCTCGCAGAACTTCGAGCGGCCCGCCGTGACGGACTCCGACGTGGTGCCGTCCGTGGCCGAGCAGGTCTACTCGGAACTGGGCGGCTGATAGCTGCCTCGCAGTTCTCTAGTCCCTGAGGCCGGATCCGTGATCCCGATCCGGCCCTTTTTATTGCCGGGGGTCAGCAGCTCGTGTCGAGGGTGGCAGACGGCACCTGACCGTAGGCCAGGGTGCCGTTCAGGTACACCGGCAGGTACGGGTCGGGTGTGCTGGCATAGCTGCCCGCGGACAGGCCGGTCATGAACGGCGAGCCGGCTGAGCTCCAGTGGAACTTGTAATCGGTGCCGATCGCGTCGACGAAGGCGAACTCGAAGGCGCGCGAGGGTGGCAGGCCAATGCCGTCAGTCCCCCAGTTGATCGTGACGTAGTAGACGCAGCTCGACGTCCCACCCCACTGCACCGGCGCGCTGATCGACGTGGCGTTGCCGTCGATCTGGTCGGCCGCGTCGTAGTAAACCGGCGTGGAGATGTCACTGATCGACTGCCCGGCCGCATAGAGCGAGCTGACGTCGAAGTACACCCGCATGGACATGCCGGTCTGCAGGTGCGGCGGCTCATCCGCGTAGTTGTTGATGTTGACGGTGATCTGGGTGGACTGGGTGCTGTCCTGGTTCAGGGCCGCGGTGGCGTAATACGGGGCCGAGCAGGTCCCGGAGTACTCGGTGCAGTTCCCCTGGGAGTAGCCGGGCGGAGTGAAGCTCGTCATCGCCTGGCCCTGGCCGTAGTACTGGTAGAGCCCGGCCAGGGCGCCGACGAACGCCGCGTTGTAGTCGACCGCGACCTCGTTGAGCACGAAGTCGGTGGTCACGTCGTCGGGCTGGTCCGACGATGACGGCCCGCCGACCAGGGCGCCCCACAGGATGTGGTTGTCGGTCAGCGGGACGCTCTGGTTGTTGGTCAGCGACCCCTGGGCGCCGCCCTGGTGCGGGTGGGAGGCCGCGGTCGCGCTGCCGCCCACCTCAGGCCCGACACCGGGGACGCTGGAGCCGAAGCCCACGATGTAGGACCAGCTGGCCGGGTTGTCGCCCATCAGGTAGTTCATCTGGCCCATGGCCCAGTTCGTGAACAGCACGCTGTCCGGGTCGGACGGGAAGTTCTTGCGGTAGGTGAGCGCCTCGAGCTGGGCAGCGGTGTTGTACCGCGCCGATCCCCAGGAGGTCAGGTAGGAGAACCCGGCGGGAGTGGTGGCGATGAAGCTTGTATCGGACGGGTTGTCGTGCGGCACGTGGGACCAGTACTGCACCTGCCACTTGTTCACGTAGTGCACCAGCGCCTGCACCACGGCCGGGACCCCCGCGTTGCCCTGCACCAGCGGGTCGAGGAGCGAGAACACGCCGCCCCACCGGGTATCCCAGTTCATCACCCAGGTGTTCTGCCATTGGTCGGTGGTGTTGGCCACGATCGCGCCGAGGTACCCGGTGTAGTTGCCCGACGAGTCAGTGGCGATGATCGCGTTGAGGTAGCTCGCTGTCCCGGTGGCGATGTAGAGCCAGGTCGCGGCCCATGCCTCCTTATCCACGTAGCCGCTTGAGTTGTAGAAGCCACCCGAGTAGCCGGTCCCCGGGTTGGCCACGGCGAACGAGTACAGCGCCTCGGCGTACTTCAGGCACTGGGCCGAGTAGCTGGCGTCGCTCGACTTGGTGAGGATGGACTCGACCGCGAGCGCCGCCGCGGCGCTCGCGGTCATGTCGGCCGCCGGGGTAGCGGTCGTCGCCAGCCAGGCCGCGCGCGGGTACTGCGTCGGGCTCTCCAGCTCAGACGGCCCCCAGTAGGAATGATCGACTGAGCCTGAGCCCACCTGGTAAGCGAACGCGACGACCTGCCCGCTGCTGTTGAGGAACGTGGAGCGCAGGAAGTAGTCGCTGAACCACTTCATCTCGTCCATCGCGTGACTCCACGTGCCGGTGGCGGTGAACGCCTGCGGGAACTCCTGCATGCCCCAGCCGAGCACCGAGGCCGCGTAGGTCTGCGGCAGCCCGAACTTGACCGTGTCGCCGGCGTCGTGGAAACCGCCAGAGAGATTCAGGCAGCCCGCGTTGCCCGGGTCAAGCACCGACTTGTTGGCCGCGATGAAGGACGCGGACAGGTTGGTGCCGACGTTGTTGACCATTGGCTGGAGCGGCACGCAGGAGTCGGTCGGGTCGTCGTCGTCCCGCCAGGGCAGCGGCTGGTCTCCGTCGGTCCTGGCCGGACCGGACTTCTGCGCGTCGTAGAAGTACAGCGACTCCTGCAACGCGAGCGGGAGGCTGTAGCCGGGCGTGTCGGGCAGGCCCTGCGCGCGGGCGTCGCCGGTTGCGGCCAGGCTGAACACCGACGCGATAAGCGCGCCGGCCGACGCCAGGGAAAGGGCCTTGCGGATCGCAATCATGCGGCACCCCTTAAGTCAGGCTGTGCCGGCACCGTAAGCCGGGTCCGCTCGGTCCCGGAAGCCCAGCGCCAACCCGGAACGCGAAAGCCCGCCGTGACCTGCGGGATTAGGGCCGAAACTTATCGGCCTTGGTGAAATTTCATCGCGGTGCCGCGACCGGCCACGCCCGCCGGCCCTAGGCCAGCTTGGTGCCTGGATTCAGCCGACGTTCAGGTTCGCGTCGTGGACTGGGAATCGGAGGATCAGGCAGGCCATGAGGAGCAAAGGAGCCCGATGAAGCTGCGAGCGCGTGCCCGCCAGGAACCGCCCGCGGGCGTTCCAGTCGCCGGCGACGAGCCGCGGCCCGCGGATCTCGCGGCCTCGGGCCCGGCCGAGGACGACGAGCCCGCCCGGCCGGCCGACCTGCAGTTGCCCGCCCCCGCCCGGCTCGCGCTGACCGCGGGCTGGAACCTGGCCGAGTCCCTGGCCCTGCCGGTCGTCGCCTACATCGCGGGCGACCGACTTGGCGGGCAGCCAGCAGGCATGGCGGCGGCGACCGGAGTGACGTGGCTGACCGCCGCCGCCCGCAAGGTCCTGACGGGCAGTGTGCCCGGCCTGCTGATGATCTCAGGGCTGGTGCTCACGCTGCAGACCGTCCTGGTGGTCGCCACGGGCAGCGTGCTGCTCTTCCTGCTCCAGTTCCCGCTGGCCAACCTCGCCCTGTGCATACTGTTCGCCCGGACCGCGCCGACCGGCAGGCCACTGGTCGCCCAGTTGGCCGCCGAGGTGGTGGCGCTGCGGCAGTCGGCGGCCGCGCATCCCAGCCTTGACGGCTTCTTCCGCGGGACGACCTGGCTGTGGGCCGGGATCTTCGCGGCCTCGACCATCGGCCTGGCCGTGCTGCTCGTGCTCGAGCCGGCCACCGTCTTCCTGCTGCTCAGCACCGTGGTGACGGTAGCGGGCGTGGCCGTGGGCACGTTCTTGTCGATCCTGTGGTTCGTCCGGACGATGCGCCGCAGCGGCCTGCGGGTCCGCTTCGGGCCGGCCTGACCCGGGGGGACACCCGGCTCACAAGCTGATCTCGGCCTCGATGCGCTTGAGGTTGTGGCGCGCGAGGGCGAGGTTCGCCCGCTCGCGGTCGAGGACGAGGTAGAGGAACAGGCCCTGCCCGTTCCTCGGGCTGCGTAGCAGCCGGATGAGGTGGTACTGCCGGCTGAGCGTGATGAGGATGTCCTCGATGGTGTCGTCGAGCCTGAGCGCCTCCACCGTCCGCATCTTCGCCCGGATAACCTCGGTATTGCCGGCCGCCGCCACGTCCAGGTCCAGGTACTTCCCGCCACCGCTTGAGCCGAGCGACATGCCGCTTTCCCAGTCGACGAGGGAAACGCCGAGGGAGCCATCTATAGTCATGGCTTCCTTCAGGGCGGTTTCAACGTTCATCTAATTTCCCTTCTGCTACCGATGACTCGGTTTCTGCCAACGCTATCTAAGCACGGTCGGCATGTCTTGAATATGTGGACAAAGGATATTACTTTAAGCAGTTGAGGTATTACTGTTAGTCATCTCATAGGTACTGATCTGGTGTTATATAGATCATCGATGATCACTTACCGCAATAGCCACATAACAGTAGCCGCCAGGTAAGGCATTCGAGGCACGCAGGAACCGTACACTTGCCCTAACGAATTGAGGCGCTCCCAATGGGCCTTATGTCCGCTTTGCTACTTATGCCGCGATGGTGCGCATGCATTAGCAGTTACCGCTTTGCGTAATTTCTGAATTCTTGCATTCAGCCACCCGCTGCCAGCAATCGGTGCTAGCCGTACAGGCGAGGAGTGAGGTAATCGGTGCTAGCCGTACACGAGGAGCTGCCCCGGCAGCGAGTCATGGTCGCTGTCGAGGAACTGAGAACGCGAGGTGCCTGCGGGGTCCTTGAGGTCACCGGGATACCTTCCGGTGCCATCTACCTGGAAGGCGGTCGCATCACCTTCGCCAAGGCGTCGTGGGTGCCCGGGCCCGCCGCCAGGCTGCGCAGCGTCCAGCCGCTCCCCGCCGAGCTGACGGAGCTGCTGGCGAGCCGGGGCGGGCAGGACGACGCCGCCATAGCCGCGCACATCGCCCAGCGCGGGTACCTGACGCTGGCCGGCCTGCACCGGCTCATCCATTCCATCGTCGTCGACGTCCTGCTGGTCCTGACGATCCCGCTGGCCACGGACTCGCCGGACACCGCCATCAGGTTCGCCTCGACCCGGGGATACTGGCCGGAGGCATTTCCCCGGCTCGACGTCGGCTCGGTGCGGGCCGAGGCAATCAGGCGCGCTCAGCGAATGGCCCAGTGCGACCTTGCCCCGACAACGGCGGTGGCCCTGCACTGGCTCAGGCTGCCTGCCGCAGTCTTGACCAGCGAGGAGTGGGCCATCGCCCGGCAGCTCACCGGCCCGGCGTCGGCTCAGGAGCTCGCCCTGCGATCCGGCATCGCCCTCGCGGACACGATGGAGTGCCTTGGTGGCCTGATGCGGGCGGGCCTTTGCGCGCCGGTTCGGATCCCCGGCCAGCGACGGCTACCACCGCTGGTCCCGCAGGCCGCCCAGGTCGCCCCGTCAGCACCGCCCCCGATGGCCTGCGCCCCGGTGCCCGCCGCGGCCGCTGGGCCGGGACCCGCCGCGCTTGACCGGCGCGACAGGTCCCCGGTGACCGCCGCGGTCAGCCAGCCCGTGCCGCTGACGATCTTGCGCCAGGTGCTTGACGGGCTGAGGAAGCTTTAGTTGGCCCGCGCCTGCTGCGAGCCGCGCGGGCGGCGGGCTGGCAGCGGCCCCGTGCCGTTCTGGCCCGCTGGCCCCGCGGGCTTGGTCGCCTGAGGCGAGGATCCGGCGGCGGCAGGCCGCCGCTTGACCGGCCCCGCCGAGTGCGCCGCGATCCGCTCGATCGCCGCGCGGGCCTGGAGGTTCAGCATGCCGACGTTGAGCTCGGCCGTCCCGAGGACCGCCACGATGGCGGCGGTGCCCGCCGTGTACACCGCGAGGTACCCCTCGCTCCCGCGGGTGATTACCTCCTTGAGCTGCCCGCAGTGCGTGTTGCCTACCGCCCGGACCGCCACCGCGTGCATGGCCGCCACCAGGGCGGCGATCTGGGTTGGCTCAAGGTCGTGGACATCCTCGGCGACGAGCAGGCCGTCGCTGGACGCGGTGATGCTGCCACGGACGCCAGGCACGTTCTGCCTGATCAGCTTCAGCTCCCCGTTGATCCGCTCCGAGACCGGCGGTTCCTTAGCCATCGGTGCCCCTCTCATTGGTTACGGCGCGCATGAATGCCAGGGCCCTCCCCCGCCCGTCAGCGGGCGGCGGGTGCCCGGTCACGGCGAGCAGGCCCAGCTCGACCAGCCGGTAGGCCTCGATCGTGGTGGCGAAGACGCTCCGGCCCAGCCTCATGGCGACCTCCCGCGGCGTCATGCCATCACTCATGCCGACGACCAGTGCCCATTGCGGCGCGGAGACCTGCAGCCGCGGCCGGCCCAGCGACGCGCCGCGGATGACGGGCGTGTCCGCGGTGACGACTGCTGCCAGCTGGCTGAGCACCCGGTGGCGGCGCTCGGCCTCGGCCAGCAGCGCCGCCACCGGTATCGGGTACGGCTGCACGGTGCCGGGAACATCCGACCTCCTGAACTTGGTGTAGCGCGACTTGGTCGACAGCAGCTCGGTCGCGGCGTCGATGATTGGCTCAGTGACCGCCAGCAGCCCCGCGAGCATGCCAGTGGACGGCTCCGCGGCCTCGGGGACGGCCTCGCCCGCCCTCGACGGGCCGGCCAGGGAAGTGCCCGCGCGTGCCGGGGACGGCCCAGCCTCGGCTTGCGTTAAGCCGAGGGCGGCCAGGTCCACCGTGCGCCAGGGCGGGGTACGGCTGGACTCGGCGTGGACGACGTGCCCGCCCCGCAGGACGATGGCTCCCTCGGCGGGCCCGGACACGGGCAGCGTGCCGGTGCTCCGCGCGGCGGCGAGCTTGCGTAGCCGCGCCGCGATCAGGTTCGCGTACCCGTCCACTTCCCTCCCTGGCCAGGCCGAGCCTGCCAGCACCCGGGCGCGCCTTGGGATCAGGCTCATGAGGCGAGGCTCGCGCAGAAATCGCGGATCGTGCGGCGCGCCATTGCCAGATTCGTTCGCTGGCGGTCCGCCATGATGAGCAGCAGAATCTGCGACTCTCCAGTCAGCCCGACCGGGCGGACCATGAAGAAGCTGTCGCTAAAGGTCACCGTCACGTCCTGCAGCCCCTCTCCGGTCGCTAGCCTCCCGCTCAGCAGCGTGAGCACGTGGAAGATGTCCGCGGCACCCGCGCTCGCGTCCGCTGACATGGGTGGGGATCCGCCCGGATTCTCCTTCGATGCCAGGACCATGCCGGTAGCGGCGTCGACGAGGCAGCCCAGCCGAAAACCGTCAATCGCCGTGACCGGCGCCAGCAGTTCGTCGGCCGCGGGCAAGATCATGGGCACGCTCCCCTTCTATATCGCCACATACTAATCAGCGCCCAGTCGCGCCCGCAGGCTATTCGAAGGTTGTCGAGTCCGTAATGTCGCATTTATAGCAAATGCGTTGAATATGGCATAACGTACCAGCCAAGCGGTAATGCCGCCGCCCGGCTATCGGACGGCGGCATTATCGTGGCTGCTGGTCTTCCCCGGGATTAGGCGCTTTGATGTAGCGGCGAGGCGCGGTTCCTGATGCGTCCCAGCCTGCCGGCCTACGTGGTCATCGCGGGGTAAGGTCAGCGCCGCCCCTCAGTTTCCTGTGGGCGCCGCCAGCGGCGACGGGGTCACCAGCCGTGGTGCTGTCCCGCCGGCCCGGTCACCGACTTGCGAACGAGCGTGACGTTGTCCATGACCGCCTCATCGGTGATCGAGGTGATCGTCGAGCCGCTCTGCGTCGGGTCGATGGCCCGGACCTGCAGGCTGGTGCGGCCGCCCCAGAACTTGGGCGCCGTGACGTCGATGACCAGGTGGCAGTACTGCGCCCGGCGATAGGCTGACCAGCCGGTCACGGTGTCGGGCTGGGAGGAGGTGCCGCCACTGCCGATGCCGAGGGACGTCTCGCTGCCCCACACCTCGACGGGCGGGGTGCCGGTGCCCGTGGTGGCGAGGTCGCCGCCACCGCTGGTGCCGAACCAGCCGGAGGTGGGGGTGGCCGCCAGGGCCTGCCCGCCGCCGCCTGTGCAGATGTAGGTGGTGCCGTCGTGCACCGGGTCGATCGTCCCGCCCGGGGGAACCTCGGCCTTCACCACGTTGTTCCGCATCGGGTAGACGCGCTCGTACAGGTGGTTGTGCCCGTTGATCACCAGGTCGACGTCGAACCGGTCGAAGATCGGCTGCCACGCGTACCGGTCGCCGCCGTCCGAGCCAGGCCCGCCACTGCAGTACGGGCAGTGGTGGAAGAACACGACGATGAAGTCGACGCCGGACCGGGGGTCGCGGTACTTGGTGAGCTGCTCGATCAGCCACTTCGTCTGCTGGCCGCCGGTGTAGCCGTTGTTGACGGTGTCGAGGGCGGACACGTCGCTGTCGTCGAGGCCGATGATGGCCACGTTGCCGTAGGCGTAGCTCTGCACGACCTTCGAGCCGGAGCCGGCGGTGGCCTTGTTGACGCCCAGGTGCGGGAAGCGGGTGAGGATGCCGGCGAAGCCGTTGTCGGTCAGCGGCTCCACGTCGTGGTTGCCCATGCCGACCATCCACGGGATCGACTGGCCGGCGCTCGGCCCGAGGACGCTGAAGTAGGTGTCCCAGGCACTGGGCGTGTAGGCCTCGGGGATCCCGACGCCCTTGTAGGTGCCGTCATCGGCGGCGTAGGACAGGTCGCCGGCCACGATGGTGAAGTCCGGGTCGAACGACGCGATGCTCTCCATCACCGGCTGGGAGCTGGTGGTGAAGGAGTTCTCGTCGCCGGTGGCGCAGAAGCGGAAGTCGCGGACGCCGCTCTTGCCGGTCCTGAAGGTGGTGTCCGGGCCCCAGTGGACGCCGTCGTTGCTCACCGAGTAGTGGTAGGTGGTGTCCGGCTCAAGCCGGGTCAGCAGCGCGTGCTGGTACGCGGTCAGGTCCAGGTTCTGGGCCGGCGCGTTGGTCGGGGTCGGCACGAGGTCGCTGGCCGCGCCCGCGATGTTGCCGTACTCGCGGGTCCGGCCCCAGCGCACCGTGGGCGCGGGAACGTTGGCCGCGGTCTCGTAGGCTCCGGCCGACCACGACACGTGCATCTCGGTCGCCGGGTCGGAGCCGAGGGCAATCCACTGCGGGCCGACGGGGCTGCCCGCCGCTGAGGAGTCGAAGTACTTCCGCTGCCAGAAGGCTGGTCCGGCCACCGCCAGCGCCCCGGTGCCTGCGGCGCCCTTCAGGAAGCGACGACGCGAGTAGCGCTGCCGGAGATAGTCGTGCATCTCCTGCGCGGACATGTCCTTGACGAAGCGTTCGGGAATCTCGCCATAAGGGGTTTCCATGGGACGAAGCTAAAGAGCCAAGCATGAAGCATGTTCGGCCCGCACATGACACCAGCGTGAAGCCGGGGCCAATAATCTTCTAACCGTGCCCGCATCTTAACCGCGGGTGACCTGGGAGCCAGCCCTGGCCTTCAGCCGGGATGCAGCGGGCTCCCAGCATGCCAGCCCGGCCCCCGGCGAACCGGGACAGAACGCGACCAGGCGCGGCGAAGCCACTTTCCGCAGTAATTCACCCCGGTACCTATATGACCAAAGATTGGCGGGTAACGCGGACTAGTGGCCGATCTCTGCGCAGCCCGCACCCAGACACTCCGGCGAAGATGCTTGACATCTCGGTTTACGCACGGTCACGCCGGGGATGGTGAGACTCGAGCGACGGTACCAGCGGATTAATTCCCTTACCGCTCCTTGCCGCCGGAAGTGCGGCGAGCGCTGGTAAGAACGGGTAATTTCCCCGGCCAGCGGAAAACTTCCGAGCAGGCCATCACAAGCTTTCTCCTTCAACGGAAGGTCCCCAGATGGAGAGCGTAGTCAACGACTACATTAGCCGCGAGATCGTGCAGGATCCAGCGCTGCTACCGTTGTCGAATGATGCGTCATTGCTGGAGGGAGGCATACTCGACTCGCTTAGCCTGCTCAGGCTGGTGGTCTTCCTTGAGAGGCAATTCAACATTACGGTAGGCGAGTCGGACCTGCTCCCCCAGAATTTCGACAACGTGAGCACTATCTGCACCTACCTCCGGGCGCAAGAACCGGGAAGGCAGCGGGTCACCCATGGGTGACGGCCGCGCGGAAAGGCTGCTGCGCAGCGTGGAAGGCGTGGCCTACTGGGCGGTGGTGGCGCCGGCGCTGGCCCGCCTTCCCGCGGCCATGGGCTACCGCATCGCCTGCTGGCGCGGCGACTGGGACTTCAGGTCAAGGCATCGCAAGCGCGCCGACCTGCGGCGCAACCTGCGGCAGCTGCTCGGGGATGAGCTGAGCCAGGACGCCGAGGAGCGGCTGGCCCGGCGCTGGTTCCGGTCCGCCTCCTGCCAGGCGATCGACGCGATGCGGCTGCGGGGCCGAGCCCGGCCGCTGCGGCGACTGGTCGAGATTCGCGGGCGCGAGCACCTCGAGGCCGCCCTCTCCTGCGGCAAGGGAGCCATCCTCTGCTCGGCTCACTTCGGCTCCTACGACGCCGCGTTCTCGCTGCTCGGCGCCAGTGGCTTCCCGGTCACGATCATCGGGCGCTGGCAGCACAAGTACACCGCGGGCATGTCATCAGCCGAGCGGCGGTTCTGGGACCTGGTCTACGCCCGGCGGGTACGCCGCCACAGGCGCAGGCCGAACATCGAGCCGTGGACCGGCCGGGTCCAGGTCGCGGTGCAGGCAGCGGCCGTCCTGCGGGCCAATGAGGTGCTGACGATCGCGATCGACGCGCCGCCGCTGCGCAGCGACCTGGGCCGCACCGTGCAGGTCCCCTTCCTCGGCCGCCAGGCCAGGCTGCTGCCCGGGGCGGTGACGCTCGCGCGGCTGACGGGCGCGCCCCTGCTCACCTGCTTCATGTACCGCGCGGAGGACTACCGGCACCAGGTCCTTGAGATCTCCGCGCCGGTCGAGCTGCCCGCGGAAGACGACGAGGCGACGGCCTTCGCGCGCTGTGCCGCCCAGGTGAGTGCCGCCATCAGGCGCGGGCCCGCCCAGTGGGCCTACATGGCCAGCCCGCCCGACCTGGCGGACCTCGGGCTGCTACCGCGGGACGGGGAAGAGGCGCCACTAGCGAGCGCAATGACTAGTCGCATTACCGGGCAATAGCAAGAGCATCGCCGCGTCATCAAAGAAGGGGACTCCGCATATGGCTATAACCGTATCTCCGGGTCAGGCTGAGGGCTATGGCAACGTTCTGTCGCCATTCACGCTGGACGACCAGGCCTTCCGCGACCTGGGGCACCGGCTCGTGGACACGCTGGGGGCCTATCTTGAGGCACTGCCAGATAACCCGGTGTACCAGCCGCTTCCCGAACAAGTGCGGCAGCGGATCGAGGAGATGCGGCTTCCCGCCCAGGGGATGCAGCCGGATGAAATCCTGGAATTCTTCATCGAGAACGTGCTCCCCTACGGGCGCGGCCAGAATCATCCCTGCTTCGCCGCCTTCGTGGATCCGGCGGCATCAAAGCTGAGCATGCTAGCGGCTTTCGCTTCTGCGGCGACGAACACTAGCGGCGCGGGCGGCGAGTACGCGGCCATTTACCTGGAGCACCTGGCTGTCCGCTGGCTCATGGAGCTGATCGGTTTTCCCCATGACGGCAGCGATGGCGTTCTCCTTGGCGGTGGCTCAGACGCCAACCGGCACTGCATGGAGGTCGCGCGGTACTGGGGTGCTCAAGCCAACGGCTGGGACATCAGGGAAGAGGGCCTGCAGGGGCATCCCCGGCTCACGATGTACATGTCAACCGAGGGGCATTCCTGCCTGGAGAAGGGGGCCTTCACCCTCGGCCTTGGCAGCCCGCGGAAGGTCGCGGTCGACGGCGACTTCCGCATGGACCTGGCTGACCTGCGCGCGGCGGTGGAGGCTGATCGCCGCGCGGGCCACCGCCCCTTCCTCGTCGCGGCGAACGGCGGAAGCGTGAAGACGGGAGCGATAGACCCGCTGGACGAGCTGGCCGATTTCTGCCAGCAGGAGTCCCTCTGGCTGCACGTGGACGGCGCCTACGGCGGGTTCGGATCGCTCGACTCCCGGCTTGCCCCGCTGTACGCGGGCATGGGCCGAGCGGACTCCGTCGCCATCGACCCGCATAAGTGGATGGCGGTGGCCATCGGCTGCAGTTGCGCCATGGTGCGACGGGGAGAGCTCCTGCAGGAGACCTACAAGCTCGTCCCGTCCTACCTGAGCATGACGCCGGGTAAGGGATTCGCCGGCCACATCTGGTACTCCCACCGCAGCGCCGAGCAGACCAGGGATTCTGGCAGGGCGCTCAAGACCTTCTGGAACATACAGCAGGCGGGCAGGGCCGGGCTTGAGGGCCACGTCAGGCGGCACATCAACCTGGCCAGGCACATGGAGAAGATCATCGAGGCGAGCCCGGACATGGAACTGCTCGCCACCGGGCCGCTGACCGCCGTGTGCTTCAGGTACGTGCCCCCCGACTGCCCGGGCACTGACCAGAGCCTTGACCTGCTCAATCAGGCGATCATGGAGGACGTCCAGCTCGGTGGCCGGGCCTTCCTCGCCGGGACCGACATCCGGGGCCGCTTCGCGCTGCGCGCCTGCGCGCTGCACTACGCCCTGAACGAGAGCCATGTCGAGTCCATCCTGGAAGCGGTGCGAGACGCCGGCTCCCGTCTCATGTCGGGTGGCACGTCATTCCCGAAGGTGACCCTGCCCGATGGCGCCGGGCACAAGGCGCTGGACTAGCGGGGGATCGCACATGGGCACGGTAACCAGTCCCGGCGGCAGCCGGGAAGGATCCGCGCGGGCAGGAGGCGACCGTGTCGCCGCGCAGGCACCGTCCGCGCAGCGGCTGCGGTTCGCGCTCGCGCTCGCGCTGGGCAAGGGGGCAGGGGCCGCGGGCAGGCTCCTGAACGTCGGCGGCGGCACGAGCCTGCCGGGCAGCCTCGCCCGCCGCATCGACCCGCTCGTCCTGCGGAAGGTCTCCGCGGCGAGCAAGGCCGGCAAGGCGGTCATCACCGGGAGCAATGGCAAGACGACGACCTGCCGGATGCTCGCGGCCCTCGCGCAGGCCGCCGACGTCACCGTCGCCCATAACCGGGCCGGGTCGAACCTGCTGCAGGGGGTGACCGCGGTCGCCGTGCGGGAGGCCAGCCTGCGGGGGACTATAGACGCCAGGCTGCTATTGCTTGAGGTCGATGAGGCGACGATGCAGCAGGTGGTGCCAGAAGTGGCACCGGACGTCATGCTCATCACCAACATCTTCCGCGACCAGCTTGACCGCTTCGGTGAGCTTTACGCGATGGCGCGGATGCTGGAGACGTCGATCGAGACGCTGCCCGCGCAGGCCAGCGCGGTCCTCAACGGCGATGACCCGCTCGTGGCCAGCCTGGCTCCGAGCGCCAAGGCCCGCCGCTTGTACTTCGGCCTGCGCACGGGCGGCGTCGGCGCGCAGGCTCCCGAGCACGCCGCGGACTCGATCCGCTGCGTGGGCTGCCAGCAGGCCCTTGCCTATCACCGTGTCTACCTCTCGCACCTCGGGGACTACGAGTGCGCCGCCTGCGGGATCCGGCGGCCCGAGCTTGACATCGCGGTGACCGAGATCCTTCCCTCGCCGGACGGCGGCAACGACCTGACCGTCCAGACACCGGCAGGAACGGTGCGGCTGCACGTTCCCCTGCCGGGCCTGCACAACGTGTACAACGCCGCCGCGGCGCTTGCCGGGGCCTACGCGCTCGGGGTGCTTGACCCGCAAAGCGCGCGGTCGGCGCTGGCCGGCCTGCGCCCCGCGTTCGGGCGCCTTGAGGAGATCAAGGCGGACGGACGCCTGGCGGTGCTCTCCTTCGTCAAGAACCCCACCTCCTACAACACCACCCTGCAGCTGATCCTAGAGCGCCCGGGACCCAAGCACCTGCTGGCCGCGCACAGCAACACGGTGGTCGACGGCGAGGACTTCGCCTGGCTCTGGGACGTGGACCTCGAGCGGCTCGTCCCCGACCTCGGCCACCTGGTCATCAGCGGGACCAGGGCCGAGGAAGTCGCGCTGCGCATGAAGTACGCCGGGGCAGGACCCACCGGCATGCGGGTGATACCCGGGCGCCAGGCCGCCCTGGACGCCGCACTGGCGCGGACGCCGCCAGGCGAGCCGCTGTACATCCTGGCCGGCTACACGCCGATGCGCGAGTTCCGCCGGGTAATGCAACGACGCGGCTGGGTGCCGCCATTCTGGGAGGAGTGACATGGACCACGCCAGTCCGGTCTCGATCCGCGTCTGCCACCTGTACCCGAAGCTGCTCAGCGTGGCCGGGGACCGGGGGAACCTGTTCGCGATCACCAGGCGCTGCGCCTGGCGCGGAATCGAGGCCAGCGTCGTCGAGGCCGACGTCGGCGATGTTCCCGACTTCACCCAGTTCGACCTGATCCTGCTGCACGGCGGCCAGGACTGCGAGATGCGGGCGGCGGCCAGTGACCTCAAGCAGAAGGCCGGGTCCCTGCGCGAGGCGATCGAGTCCGACGCCGTCGTGCTGGCGGTGTGCGCGGGCTACCAGCTTCTCGGCAAGTGCTATGCCCCCGTCGGCGCGCCCGCGATCACCGGCATAGGGGTGCTTGACGCGGTCACCGAAGGGGGCACTACCCGCTTCATGAGCCACATCGCGGTGGCGTGCGACCTGGGCCCGGGCGGCCAGCATCGCCTCGTGGGCTTCGAGAATCACAGCGGCCGCACCTACCTCGGCCCGGGCACGGAACCGCTCGGGCAGGTCATCGCCGGATCGGGCAATAACGGCCAGGACGGCACGGAAGGGGCCCGCTACCGGGAGGTGTATGCCACGTACCTGCACGGGCCGCTGCTGCCGAAGAACCCGTGGCTAACCGATCAGCTGATCTTCATGGCACTGCGGCACCGCTACCAGGACGTCGAGCAGGCCGATCTCCTGACCCCGCTCGACGACCAGGCCGAGGCGGCCGCGCATGCCGCGGCGTTCCGGCTGGCCTGCCGGAGGGAGCGTGGCTGGCGGGCGGCCATGCCCGCCGGCGGGTGGTGGCGGCGACTGGGGTCGCGGGACGTGCCCGCGGGCACCACGCCGCCAGGGGACATGACACCGCAGGCGGGGACAGCTTCGCCGGCAGCGGAGGCGCCGCAGGCGGGAACGGCATCGCAGGCGGCGAGCGCCGACCCGCCCGGGGGCGGCATCGAGCCGGACGGCGAGGGGATGGCATGGACTTCTCGCTGACCGCCGAGCAGCGAGAGCTCAAGGCGGCCGCGATCGCCTTCGCCCGCGGAGAGCTAGAGGACGACCTGGCCAAGCGCGAGGACGTGGGCGAGCTCTCGCTGCCCGCGTGGCGTGCCTGTGCCCAGTTCGGTATCCAGGGCCTGCCGGTTCCCGTAGAGCTCGGCGGCGGTGGCGCCGACATCCTGACCACGGTCCTCGTCATGGAGGCCCTGGGATATGGCTGCCACGACAACGGGCTGATCTTCTCGCTCAACGCGCAGATGTGGAGCCTGGAGCTGCCGCTGGTGAAGTTCGGCACCCCGGCACAGCAGCAGGCCTACCTGCCCGGGCTGCTGTCGGGTGACCTCATCGGCGTGCACGCGATGACCGAGCCCGACTCGGGGTCCGACGCGTTCGGCCTGCGGACCCGGGTCGAGCGCCGGGGAGACGACTACGTGCTCAACGGGACCAAGCTCTACATCACCAACGCCCCGGTCGCCGACGTCGTGCTCGTCTTCGCCGCCCACCCCGGCAGGCCCAGGCTGGCCGCGATCTCCGCCTTCCTCGTCGACAAGACCGCGCCCGGGTTCAGCGTGAGCCGCAGCCTGGACAAGATGGGCCTGCGGACATCGCCAATGGGTGAGATCGCGCTTGACGACTGCGTCGTCCCGGCCACAAGCCGCCTGGGGACCGAGGGCGCGGGGATGGCCATCTTCAACTCCTCGATGGTCTGGGAGCGCAGCTGCATCCTGGCCAGCGCCCTGGGCACCATGCAGCGCCAGCTCGAGGCGTGCGTCAGCCACGGCCGGACGAGGAAGCAGTTCGGCCAGGCCATCGGGAAGTTCCAGGGCGTGGCGAGCAAGGTGGCCGACATGTACCTGCGGCTTGAGGCGGCCAGGCTGCTGGTCTACCAGGCCGCGTGGCTCGGGCAGCAAGGCAGCCCGGCCGTGGCCGAGGCGGCCGCGGCCAAGCTCTTCACCAGCGAGGCCTGGGTCGCCTCCAGCCTGGACGCGATCCAGGTCCACGGCGCCTACGGCTACATGAGGGAAAGCGGCATCGAGCGCGACCTTAGGGACGCGGTGGCAAGCACCATCTACTCAGGCACCTCAGAAATCCAGCGAGTCATCCTGTCCGGGATGCTGGGCCTCTGAGTCAGGACAGGAAGTGAGCCAGATGCCGTACCTGCTCCAGCACCTGCTGACCGAGACTGCCGCGCGAGCACCGCACCGGCCGGCGGTCGCCTGCGACGGGCAGCGCCTCAACTACCAGGAACTCGACCGGCTCAGCAACCAGCTGGCGCGCGCACTGGTCACCCACGGCGTGGCGGCGGGCGATCGGGTGGGGATCCTCGCACCGAAGTCGGCCGCTTCCGTCGTAGCGGTGTTCGGCGTGCTCAAGGCCGGAGCGTGCTATGTGCCGCTCGACCCGAAGTCGCCCGCCGGGCGGCTGTCGGCGATCATGGCAGACAGCGGCATCGGCGTGGTCCTGGCTGACGAGAACACCGCGCCCCAGGCGGCCGCGCTGGCCGGTGGCCTCCCCGATCTGCGCACGGTGATCGTAGCCGGCCCGCTGTGGGAGCCAGGTGGCTGGCAGCCGACGACAGGGCTCCGCGCGGGCCTGGCCGTCCTGCCCTGGGAGACGGTGCTAGCGGAGCCGGAGGAGCCACTCGCCGGTGACCGGGCGATCGAGAGCGACCTTGCCTACATCCTGTACACCTCCGGGTCGACGGGCACGCCGAAGGGCGTGATGATCTCGCATCGCGGCTCGCTCACCTTCGTCACCTGGGCCGCGGCCAGTGCCGGGCTGGGCCAGCAGGACCGCGTGTGCAGCCCCGCACCGCTCCACTTCGACCTATCGGTCTTCGACATCTTCTCCGCCTGCCAGGCCGGCGCCTGCATGGTCGTGCTGCCGGAGATGATGTCCACCTTCCCCGCCCGGCTGGCCGAGTGGATGGAGCGGGAGCGGATCACCGTCTGGTACTCGGTGCCCTCGATCCTCACGATGCTGACCACGTACGGCCACCTGCGCGGCCACGACCTGTCCCGGCTGCGGGCGATCATCTTCGCCGGGGAGGTGTTCCCGGTCAAGCACCTCACTCGGCTGATGGGCGAGCTGCCGGGCGCGCGCTACCTCAACTGGTACGGGCCGACAGAGACGAACGTCTGCACCTGGTTCGAGGTCCCCACCGGGCCGGACCGGGCCGAGCTCACGGCCCCGGCGCCGATCGGCAAGGCCTGCGCCAACACCGAGGTGTTCGCGGTCACCGCCTTGGGCGGCCTGGTTCGGCGGCCGGGCGAGGAGGGCGAGCTGTACGTGCGGGGACCCGGGCTGATGCGGGGCTACTGGGGCCAGCCGGGCAAGACCAGCGAGGTCCTGGTGACCAGCCCGTTCCAGCAGGCCTATGACGAGCCGGCCTACCGTACGGGGGACCTGGTCACCCTGGACGCGGAAGGCAACTACCTGTTCATCGGCCGCCGGGACGGCATGGTCAAGACCCGCGGGTACCGGGTGGAGGTGGGCGAGGTGGAGGCCGCGCTCTACTCTCATGCGGCCATTCGCGAGGCGGCAGTGCTGCCCGTGCCCGATGACATGCTCGGTAGCCGCCTGCGGGCGGTCATCGCCGCCGACAGCGCCAGCGCCCTCACCCGCCAGGAAGTGGTTGAGCACTGCCTGCGGCAGCTGCCCCGCTACATGGTGCCCGACGTGGTGGAGTTCTGCGCGGCGCTGCCAAGGACCTCAACCGGGAAGGTCGACCGCAGGCGGCTGGCCCATGCCTGGTGATCGGACGGTGTGGCGCCAGGCGTGGCGACCCGGGCCGGCGCCGGCCGGCTACAGGCGCTCGAAGCCGCGGATCCGCTCCCAGTCCGTGATGGATTTCGCGAACGCCTCAACCTCCACCTCGGCCGCGCGCACGTAGTGCGCGATGACGTCCTCGCCGAACGCCTTAAGCGCCGCCTCGCTCCCGCCGAACAGCAAGACGGCCTCGGCCAGGCTGGCCGGGACCCTGGGCTTGGCTGAGACGTAGGCGTTGCCCTCGAGCATCGGCTCAAGCTCCAGGCGATGGTCGATGCCGTGCAGCCCGGCGGCGATCAGTGCCGCCACCGCGAGGTAGGGATTCACGTCCCCGCCGGGGACCCTGTTCTCCAGGCGCAGCCCGTGGCCGTGGCCGACAACCCGCAGCGCGCAGGTCCGATTGTCCAGGCCCCAGGCCACGGTGGTGGGGGCGAAGCTGCCGTCGGCGAAGCGCTTGTAGGAGTTGATGTTCGGGGCCAGCAGCAGCGTAAGCTCGCGGAGCAGCGCCAGCTGGCCGGCCACGAAGCTCTCCATGATCGGCGAGAAGCCATGCGGGCCGTCGCCGGCGAGGACAGCCTCGCCGTTAGGCCCGCGCAGGCTGATGTGGATATGGCAGGAGTTGCCCTCCTGGCTGTTGAACTTCGGCATGAAGGTGAGGCTCTTGCCCAGGGCGGCGGCGATCTCCTTGGCCCCGCTCTTGTAGACGACGTGGTTGTCACACGTCGTCAGCGCGTCGGCGTACCTGAAGGCGATCTCGTGCTGGCCCAGGTTGCACTCGCCCTTCACCGACTCCACGTACAAGCCGGCCCCCTCCATGCCGCGCCTGATGGCGCCGAGCAGTGGCTCCGCCCGGTCCATGCCCACGATCGAGTAGTCGACGTTGTACTGGTTGACCGGGACGAGGTCACGGTACCCTGACGCCCAGGCCTCCTCGAAGCTCGTGTTGAAGGCGATGAACTCAAGCTCCGTCCCCACGAACGGGACGAAGCCGCGCTCAGCAAGCCTGCGGACCTGATCCTTGAGCACCTCACGGGGCGAGACCCGCACCGGGCTGCCGTCGGCCCAGGCGACATCGCACTGAACCATCGCCGCCCGGTCCTTCCATGGCAGGAGCCGCAGCGTGGCCAGGTCAGGAACGAGGACGAAGTCGCCGTAGCCGCGTTCCCACGAGGTGATCTCGTAGCCGCTGACCGTGCTCTGCTCGACATCCACGGCCAGCAGGTAGTTGCAGGCCTCGGTTCCGTGGCTCAGGACCTCCTCGAGGAAGTACCGCGCCGAGCAGCGCTTGCCGGCAAGCCTGCCCTGCATGTCAGTGAGCGCGACGATAACGCTGTCGACCTCCCCGTCCACGACCTTCAGGCGCAGGGTTTCGACCGAGAGCCGTTCCTGGGAAGTCGGCATAATCAATCCTCGATGCCTCGAATACGGACAATTCACGCCGTGCCATAGAACGCCCGCTCCCGCTGGCCGGCGGATGCAGAATTTCAGCAGGTCACAGAGTCAACAGTCTATATACCTCAACACGGCGCCCCCAGCGGCGGGCCGCCGCCAGGGGGGATTATGGCGAAGTATTTCCTGGTTGCGTAAGATTTGCTACGGCTGACGCGGGCGTGCAAATCATTCAGCACGGTAAAATACCACCTGAAAAGACATTGCCCTGGCTGAATCGCCGGGATAGGCCGGGGTACGGACGCGACCACTACCGCGGACAAGCATGGCGGGCGCGGGGAAGCCGGCGCTAGCCGGACGTGGGTGCCGGGCCGGTGCTCTCCCGTACCACGAGCCGGGTCTCAAGCTCCATGCTCAGCGCCTCGTGGGCGTGCCCGTCGAGCTGGCGCACCAGCATCGTGACGGCGGTGCGGCCCATCTCCTGCAGGGGCTGGCGGACCGTGGTGAGGCGGGGTGTCGTGGCCCGGCTGACGTCGATGTCGTCGAAGCCGACGACGGACAGGTCCGTGGGCACCCGCAGCCCGCGCGCGGCGGCCGCCTCGAGCACTCCCACCGCGACCTTGTCGTTGAAGCAGACCACGGCACTCGGCCGGGGCCGCAGGTCGAGCAGTTCCCCGCCGGCCCAGACCCCGGTCTTGGTGGCGGGCTCGCCGTGCCGCATCAGCTCCGGGTCACCAAGCACCCCGGCCTCGGCCAGCGCGGCCAGGTGCCCGCCGACCCGGTCGTCCCTGGTGCGCCAGTCCGGCGGCCCGGTCACCACCCCGATCCGCCGGTGGCCAAGCTCGATCAGGTGCCGGGTGACCGCCCGGGCGCCGGAAAAGTGCGCCGCCGAGATCGACACCATGCCGGGCGGCACGACGGTGCGCGGGTCAACCACGACGAACGGGTAGCCCCGCCCGGCCAGCGCCTCAAGGTCGGCCCGTGGCTCGGGGGGGAGGATCAAGATCGCGCCGCGCGCGTGCCGGCGGCGGGGCAGGTCGCGCAGCGCCGTCGACCTGACCACCGCGTCGCCCGCGTCGAGCAGCATGTTCTGGCCGTGCAATGCGAGCGACTCGGCGATCGACGTGACGATGTGCCCGAAGTAATCGGTGAGCAGGTAGGGGCAGCGCACGAACACGGGCGGGCGGATAGCGCGCGCCTGGGGCCGCCTGCGCGGCTCAGGCGCCCGGTCGCCGAGCCGCTCTACTACCCGGCGCACCCGCTGCCGGGTATCAGCGGCGACGTTCTCGCCGCCGTTGAGCACCCGGGAGACGGTGGCGATCGACAGCCCTGTCTCGGCCGCGATGGCGCGCACCGTTACCCGGCCGGTCCCTGTAACAGCATCTGAAACGATTTCTTGTTTCAACGCTTCTCCATAACGACCCCTTAGCCGGACATTAACAAACCGTCAACATCGCGGACACATCTTGACGCGATTTAAGGTGCCTGTTCCAATCCAATTAAACAGGATAGTTTCTTAACTGTTACAGAAACAAGTCCTGCTGCTCCATCCCGGCGGGTGACCCGCTCCCGCCGGGCCGCTCGGCCGAAGGAGTCCCCGATCCTCATGCGTATCCCCAAAGTCCCCGTCAGGCCGTGGTCGGTCGCGCTGACCGTGGCCGCCGTCACCGCCCTCGGATCCGGCAGCCTCGCGCTCGCCACCGCGCAGTCAGCCGCCGCGGCCGGGTCCGCGTTCCCGGCCCACTATGCCGCGCCGTACCTGCAGATCAGCTCGTCTGATGCCGGAGACATGGCCGCCGACCAGGCCGCGACCGGCCTGAAGTACTACACGCTGGCCTTCCTCACCTCGCAATCCGGCTGCACGCTGCAGTGGGAGGACGGCGGCAACAGCGTCGGCTCCTTCGCCTCGCAGATCAGCGCCATCCAGAACGCGGGCGGCAACGTCATCATCTCCTTCGGCGGCGAGGGCAGCACCGAGCTGGCGCAGAGCTGCACCAACGTCTCCCAGCTGACCGCCGCCTACCAGAACGTGGTCAACACCTACGGCGTCAACCGGCTGGACTTCGACATCGAGGGCGGGACGCTGTCCGACACCGCCGCCACCTCACTGCGCGACCAGGCCCTGGCCGCCCTGCAGGCCGAGGACCCGGCCGTCCAGATCGACTTCACTCTCGGGGTCTCACCGCAGGGCCTGCCTACCGGCACCGGCTCGGAGTACGCGCTGCTCCAGGACGCCAAGTCCAAGGGCGTGAAGGTGTCCACCGTCAACATCATGACGATGGACTTCTACGACGGGACGAACAACGACCTCGGGGACGCCGAGTCCGCCGCGCAGGGGACCGCGGGCCAGCTGGCCAGCCTGTACGGGATCTCCACGTCGGCCGCCTACGCGATGATGGGCCTGACGCCGATCGCCGGGACCAACGACGACGGCAGCTACTTCTCCACCGGCAACGCCTCCTCGCTGGAGAGCTTCGCCGCCTCCAACGGCATCGAGGAGCTGTCCTTCTGGGAGGTCGACGGCTACGACAAGCCGACCGGCTACCAGTACTCCTCGATCTTCAACCAGATCACCGGTACCTCAGGCGGCGGTGGCGGTGGCCCCACGGCCACCGGAACGATCACCGGGTACGAGGGCCTGTGCCTGGACGACCGCTCCGCAAGCACCGCCGACTTCAACCCGATCCAGGTCTACACCTGCAACGGCACCGGCGCACAGCAATGGACGGTCGAGTCCAACGGCACCCTTGAGGTGCTCGGCATGTGCCTCGACGTCGACGGGGCGGGCACCGCCAACGGAACCCTGGTCGACCTGTACACCTGCAACGGCACCGGCGCCCAGGACTGGCAGCCGCAGTCCAACG
>Ga0335075_10001329_pt1 | contig 40881 bp, 44 predicted proteins | sample Lox_Sample_24_FD_206723 | JGI IMG/M metagenome (GOLD analysis project Ga0335075, IMG submission 206723) | Soil microbial communities from Loxahatchee National Wildlife Refuge, Florida, United States - Lox_Sample_2.4 | ecosystem: Environmental > Terrestrial > Soil > Wetlands | place: USA...
CGGCATTCTCGCGTAGACCCAAGACGGCTGCCGATTGGAGCAGATTTGGTGCGGCACACCATCTTGTTCGGATCGTTGGTGGATGAGGCTGGCTGCGCAGCGACCGCAGCAGGTGCAGGATTTGTCGCGGCAGGATCGGCAACAGCGCTCGAGATCGAAAGCGCAGCGGCGGATACAAACAGAAGAGCAGATCGCATATCGATGCTCCTTGAGTGACGGGTTCGACGCCTGACTGTAGCGCTACGTGCTCCGCCCCTCCACCGTCAAATCTAACGTCTTGGTATCATTGTGTGTTCGCGCCGGGTGTCGAGACTCTCTCGCAACGCCCCTGTCCGCGTGCGTCCGCGCGGGCTTAGAATCGCGCCGAAGCGCCGATTCGATCAGGCGTAACCCGGAGGGAAGACGCATGGACAATTCAAGAAGACTGGCGGCCGAATTCCTCGGCACGTTCTGGCTCGTGCTCGGCGGATGCGGCGCGGCCGTGCTCGCCGCCGGCATACCGACATTCGGCATCGCCTATGCGGGCGTTGCGCTCGCGTTCGGGTTGACGGTGCTGACCGGGGCTTATGCGTTCGGCCATATCTCCGGTGCGCATTTCAATCCCGCAGTGACATTCGGCCTTTTCATGGCCGGACGCTTTCCCGCGAAGGACGTTCTGCCCTACTGGGTCGCGCAGGTGATCGGCGGGCTGGTCGCCGGCGGCGTGCTGTATCTGATCGCGAGCGGCGCGGCGGGTTTCGACGCCTCCGCCGGTTTCGCATCCAACGGTTACGCGGAACATTCGCCGCAGGGCTATTCGATGTTGGCGTGCGCGATCTGCGAGATCGTGATGACCTTCATGTTCCTGATGGTGATCCTGGGCGCGACCTCCTACACCGAGCCCGCGGGTTTCGCGCCGATCGCGATCGGCCTTGCACTGACCCTGATCCATCTGATCTCCATCCCGGTGACCAACACGTCGGTGAACCCGGCGCGCTCGATGGGCGTGGCGATCTATCAGGGAAGCTGGGCGATCCATCAGCTCTGGTTCTTCTGGGTGATGCCGCTGATCGGCGCCGGAATCGCGGGCATTGCTTATCGCTGGCTTTCCAGCGGCGACCGCACGCGCACCGAAACCAAGATGTAGTTCGCTTGCCTTTCGGCGGTCCGCACCTATTTTGGGGTGCGGCCGCTGAGAGGCAGACTTGTCTTCCAAACCTGCAATTGCCGACCGGATCGACGCCGACGCATTGCGTCAGGCGCTGACGGCGTTTGCACAGGCCGAACCCGACAAGACCAGGCTGCGCAAAGAAGCGCTCACACTCACAAAGGCGAAGTTTCAGGACGCGCGCGCGTCCGTTCGCGCGGATGTCGACGCCGGCAGGCTGACGGGGCTCGCGGCGGCTCGCGCCCTCTCGGCAATACAGGACAGTTTCATTCAGGTCCTCTACGACTTCGCCACCAAGCATTTCTACTACGCGCAAAATCCGACCCCGTCGGAGCACCTCTCCATCATCGCGACCGGCGGCTATGGGCGCGGTGAACTGGCACCGGGCTCCGACATCGATCTTTTGTTCCTGCATCCCTACAAAGAGACGTCATGGGGCGAAAGCGTTGTCGAGTTCATTCTCTACATGCTGTGGGATCTCGGCCTGAAAGTCGGACATGCGACACGCTCGCTGTCGGAGTGCATGCGCCTCTCACACCAGGACGTGACGATCCGTACCGCCCTGATCGAAGCGCGCTTCATCACGGGCGACAGGAAGCTGTTCGACGAGATGCGCAGGAAGTTCTGGGCCGAGGCGGTTCCTGCGACCAGTCTCGCTTTCGTGGATGCGAAACTCGCCGAGCGCGACACGCGCCATGCACGTCAAGGCGAGAGCCGGTATCTTGTTGAACCCAATATCAAGGAAGGCAAAGGCGGTCTGCGCGATCTGCAGACGCTCTACTGGATCGGCAAATATCTCTATCACGAGGACGACCCGGCCGCGCTCGTCAAACACAACGTCTTCACGCAGGACGAATACGAGACCTTTGAAAAGGCGGAAGCGTTCCTATGGGATGTCCGCGTGCGGCTGCACTACCTGACCGGCCGCGCTGAAGAGCGGCTGTCATTCGATGTTCAGACGGCACTCGCCGACGAGCTCGGCTTCAAGGACGCCAACCCGCGCCGCGCCGTTGAAGCGTTCATGAAAGGTTATTTCCTGGTGGCCAAGGATGTCGGCGATCTGACCCGCATCTTCTGTGCCGCACTGGAGGAACAAAACCGCAAGCCGAAGCCTGCACTGTCGCGCCTGCTCCCAGGCTTCCTGAAACCGCGCATCGGCGACGAAGATTTCTTCATCGAGAACGGACGCCTGAACGCGCGCGAGAACGCGTTTCAAAGCGACCCAACAAATCTGTTGCGCATCTTCAATGTCGCGGATGAGAAAAACGTCGATGTGCACCCGGGCGCCCTGCGCACGATTACGCGTTCTCTCGACCTGCTCGACGACAAGCTCCGCAACGATCCGAACGCGAACAAACTGTTCCTGAGCATCCTGTCATCGCGGCGGGATCCGGAGAGGGCGCTGCGCTGGATGAACGAATCCGGCGTCTTCGGCCGCTTCGTGCCGGAATTCGGCCGCGTCGTCGGGCTGATGCAGTTCAACATGTATCATCATTTCACGGTGGACGAGCATCTGATCCGCTCGGTCGGCAACGTCGCCGCCATCGAGCATGGCGTGCTGAAAAGCGAGCACCCGCTCTCGACGGAAATCATCAAGCGCGTGAAATCACGCGAGGCGCTGTACTGCGCAATCCTGTTGCATGACATTGCAAAAGGCTTGTCCGGCGATCATTCCGACGTCGGTGCGAACCTCGCTGAGAAGCTCTGCCCGCGCTGGGGCCTTTCGCCGGAAGACACAGCCGCAGTTTCGTGGCTGGTAAAGAACCATCTGGTGATGAGCGATACGGCGCAGAAGCGCGACATCTCCGATCCCAAGACTGTGCGTGATTTTGTAAGCGTTGTGCAGACGCCGGAGATGTTACGTCTTCTGCTGGTGCTGACAGTCGCGGACATTCGCGCGGTTGGGCCGGGTGTGTGGAATGGCTGGAAGGGCCAATTGCTGCGCGAGCTCTACTACGAAGCCGAAGCGCTGATGACCGGCGGCGACGCAGCGCCGGCCCGTGCAGCCCGCATTGAGCAAGCCAAAGCCGGCCTGGCATCACGGATCGCCGATCTGCCGGATGGTATGCGCGAACGGGCGCTCAACCGTCATTACGATTCCTACTGGCTTACCTTCGACGACGCCGCGCATGGCCGGCACGCACGCCTGATGGCCAAGGCTGATGCGAATGGCGATCTGATGTCCCTCATTGCCGAGAGCAATGACTTCCGCGCAGTGACGGAGATCGTCGTCTATACACCGGACCATCCGGGTCTGTTCTCGAAACTCGCCGGCGCGATCTCTGTTTCGGGTGGGTCTATCGTCGACGCGAAAGTGTTCACGACCAGCGACGGCTTCGCACTCGACATCTTTTCCGTCCAGGACGCGGAAGGCGGACCGTTCGGTGACGGACCCCGCGTCGAAAGGCTGCGGCAGGCAATCGTCAAAACCCTCACCGGAGAGATGCGGCCACACGCGCTGTTCGCGGAGCGAAAGCTGCGCAGGGGCGCGACCGCGTTCAAGGTCCGCGCGCGCGCCCACTTCGACAATGAAGCCTCCACCACCGCGACCGTGATCGAGGTCGAGGCACTCGACCGCCCCGGCCTGCTCTATGACGTCACACACGCGCTGTTTGAGAGCGGCCTGTCGATTTCGTCCGCCATCGTGTCCACCTATGGCGAGCGCGCGATGGACGTTTTCTATGTGCGAGACGGTTTCGGCCACAAGATCACCCACCCCGAGCGGCTGAAATCGGTCGAGCAACGGCTGCTCCAGGCACTGGATCGCGAGCGGATCGCGGCCTGACCGGGGCCCTTTTCTCTGACAGCGCAAACCGCTATATCCCGCGCATGAAGACGGATCGTACTTCCCTGCTCCGCACCCTGCTGCCCGTCGGGCTTTGGCGGCGCGTCTGAACGCGCGCAGCGCGCTTCCGCTCCCGTCTTCCTTTCTAGTTCCGGATTCATTGCCATGACCACACACGCGAAACTTGTCCTTTCCGGCATGCAGCCCACGAACACGCTGCACCTCGGCAACTATCTTGGCGCACTCAAGAACTGGGTACGGATCCAGGACGACATGCCGTGCCTGTTCTGCGTCGTCGACATGCACGCGCTGACGCAGGAGTCCGGCTACGCCAAGGCCAATGACGTGCGCTTCGCGACACGCGAAGTCGCCGCGGCTTACATCGCCGCCGGAGTCGATCCCAGGCGCTCGCCCGTCTTCGCGCAGTCGATGGTGAAGGAGCACAGCGAGTTGGCGTGGATTTTCAACTGTGTCGCACGGCTCGGCTGGCTCGACCGCATGACCCAGTTCAAGGAGAAATCCGGCAAGCACAAGGAACGTTCGTCGGTCGGTCTCTACACCTATCCGGTGCTCATGGCGGCGGACATCCTTGTCTACAAGGCGACGCATGTGCCGGTGGGCGAGGACCAGAAGCAGCATCTCGAACTCGCGCGCGATATCGCGCAGAAGTTCAACAACGATTTCGGCGTGGCGGATTTCTTCCCGCAGCCGGAACCGGTGATCGCCGGTCCTGCGACCCGCGTGATGAGCCTTCGCGACGGCGCGAAGAAGATGTCGAAGACGGATGAGAGCGACAACAGCCGCATCAACCTGACCGACAGTGCCGACACCATTGCGCAGAAGATCCGCAAGGCGAAGACCGATCCCGGCGCAATCCCTGCTAACAAGGATGAGATGGCGGGCCGTCCGGAGGCGGAGAACCTGATCAACATCTACGCGGCGCTGTCCGACACCACGCAGGCCCATGTCATGGACGAGTTCGGCGGCAAGCAGTTCTCGGAATTCAAGAACGCACTCGCCGATCTCACGGTCACCAAGGTGGCGCCGATCGCCGATGAGATGCGCCGCCTGCTCGCCGACACCGCCGAGATCGACCGCATCCTGCGCGACGGCGCTGCCAAGGCCCGCGCCATCGCCGCGCCGATCATGGACGAGGTCAAGAAAGTCGTGGGCTTCGTCGTCTAGGACTTCTTCGGACTGACCGGCGCATTCGGGTCGATGCCGTAGGTGAACATCACATCGTGGTCGCGGCGGACAAGGCTTTGTCCGCCGTCGATCACGATCGTCGTTCCTGTCATCGATTGGACGCGCGCGGCGAAGCTGACGCCTTCGGCGACATCCTCGGCTGTGCTTCCATGACCGAGCGGCGCCCTGGCATGAGCCTGCCGGAAGCCTTCCTCGGTCTGCTCGCCGCTGCGCAGCGTAAGGCCCGGTGCGATGCCGACGACGCGCACTTTCGGCGCCAACGCCATCGCCAGAAGCTGCGTCGCCGATTGCAGCGCCGATTTCATGATCGTGTAGGACAGGAAATCGGGATTGAGATTGAACACCTTCTGGTCGAGCAGATTGACGATCAATCCGCGACCTGTGAGCTGCTTTACGAAAACATGCGAGAGCAGAACTGGCGCACGCAGATTCGATTGGTATAGCGAGTCCAGCGTTTCCGCATTGACGTTGGAAATGTCGTCATAGGCGAAGGCGGCCGCACTGTTCACCAGAAAGGTGCAGCGCCCCAATTTCTTGTGAACCTGCGCAAAGATTTTCTCCGCCGCACCCGCGTCGCACAGATCGCCTTCAACAACAGCAACCTTGTGGCCCTCGGCCGTCAGCTCCTGCGCCAGTGCCGTCGCCGTCGCGGCCTTGCGTGCGTGGATCGCGACCGACCAACCATCGGCCACAAGACGGCGCACGATCGCCGCACCCACCCGGATTCCGCCCCCGGTGACGAGCGCGCAACCGTCGCGGCTCGGGACCTCTTCAATCATTGGCCGCGGACGCGGTAGATCTCGACGCCGGCCGCGGCGGCTGCGTCATAGATGTCCGGCTTCACGATCGACACGCGGCAAGCAAGCACCCGCGGGTCCTTGAAACAGAGCACAATCAATTCCTCGAGCAGCGTCTCGATGAGAAAAACATGCGGCCTGTTCGGCCAGTCCTGGATCGCGGCGTGGATCGGATCGTAGTCGATCACCGATGCGAGCCCCTCACCCTGCAGATGCGATTTTCCGTCACCGAACATCTCGACATTGACGATGATCCGCTGTGGCTTGTCGGGATGGCGCTCATGCGCGTGCACGCCCAGGCGCACATGCGTGATCAGATCGCGGACCATCATGCGGGCATAGCCGCGCTCGCCCGTCCAGGGGACCAATTCGTTGGGAGCTCTCATGGGCGGTGGTCTATCACCCCGCCTTCGCCCGCGCCAACCAGACGGCCGGGGCTAATCGCCGCCTTCGGCCGGCAAGCCTTCCTGGCGCCAGCGGATCATACCGCCGGGGAGATTGGCGAGCCGTGTGAAACCCGACTGCCTGAGGAAATTGACAGCCTGCGCAGAACGCGCACCGGATCTGCAGATCGCGACGACCGGCCTGTCTTTCGAAAGTTCGCCGACGCGATCGGGCAGTGTTCCGAGTGGAATCAGCACAGATCCTTTGATGTGACCCAGTGGCCCGACAAATTCGTCGGGCTCACGGACATCGAGAAGCTGAACGCTGCCTGCGTTCTCCTCGACCCATTGCGGATCGACTTCCGGGATACCGGAAAATGTGACGGTGAGCGGCGCCCAGTCAGGATCGGCCATCGGTGCATGTCCTTCCACAAATCCGCATTTCATGTTCGCCGGCACGGCCACATCGATCTGCTTGGGATGCGCGAGCCGCAGGTTCTTCATCGTGAGCGAGAAATCGGCCTCGCTCAATCCATCGCCAAGGCGCGGGTTGAACGCGCGTTCCTCCGCCACGCTGGTTGCCGTCAGCCCGCGATAGTCATGTGCGGGAAAGAGCGGGCACTCGTCGGGGAGCGAAAAAATCTTTTCGCGCACCGAGCGGTACAACTGCCCCGGATCGCCCTCCTGAAAATCGGTACGTCCACAACCGCGGATCAGAAGACTATCGCCGGTAAATGCCATCGCCTCGCCGTCGAGCACATAGGTCATGCATCCCGCTGTATGTCCCGGCGTCGCGCGCGCACCCAGGGAGCGCATCCCGAAAGAGATACGGTCCCCGTCGGCCAAATAGCGATCTGCTCCACCGGCGCCGCTTGCCTTTGAGACCATGATATCGCTGCCGCAGCGTTGCTTGAGCAGCCAAGCGCCGGTGACATGGTCGGCATGCACATGGGTATCCAGCGTCGCGACGAGCGTTAAGCCGAGTTCTTCGATCAGCGCGCCGTCGCGGCGCACCTGTTCGAACACCGGATCAATGACGACGGCGTAACCGTCCTCGGCGAGAAGATAGGTGTAGGTCGATGACGCCGGATCGAACATCTGGCGGAAAATCAGCACGGAACCCTGCCCAGCAATTGCTTTGGAATTGGCGAAGCGCGCTATTATATCGCCAGAATGGACGACAGCGCAGCACAAGATGACGCGCCCCTCAAGGGCGTGGGGCGGATTCAGGCCTATCTGAAGACCCTGCCCGATGCGCCGGGCGTCTACCGCATGCTCGATGCCAAGGGCGACGTGCTCTATGTCGGCAAGGCCAAGAGCCTGAAGAAGCGCGTGTCGAACTACGCCAAGACCGGCGGCCACAACGAGCGCATCTCGCGCATGATCGCGGACACGGCCGAGATGCTGTTCGTGACGACGGCGTCGGAGACCGAGGCGCTGTTGCTCGAATCCAACCTGATCAAGCGACTGAAGCCGCGCTACAATGTCTCGTATCGCGATGACAAATCCTTCCCGAACATCCTGCTGCGCGAGGATCATGCGTTCCCGCAGCTTCTGAAGCATCGCGGAGCGCGCTCGACCAAGGGTGTGTATTTCGGGCCGTTTGCGAGCGCGCAAGCCGTCGGCCGCACACTGAACACGTTGCAACGCGCGTTCCTGTTGCGGTCATGTTCGGATTCCGTGTTCGACTCTCGTACGCGCCCGTGCCTGCTGTTCCAGATCAAGCGTTGCAGTGCACCCTGTGTCGCGCGCATCGACGAGCCCGGTTATCGCGAACTTGTGCGCGAAGCAGAGCTATTTCTCGACGGCAAGAGCCGCGCCGTACAGGCCGAACTCGTCGAGGACATGAACAAGGCCGCGGACGCGCTCGACTTCGAACGAGCGGCCCGACTGCGTGATCGCGTGCGCGCGATGAACCAGATCCAGTCAACGCAGGGCATCAATCCTTCGACCTTCGCAGAGGCCGATGTCTTCGCCGCCTACCAGGAAGGCGACGAAATCTGCATCCAGGTGTTCTTCTTCCGCGCCGGCCAGAACTGGGGCAACAAGCCTTACTTCCCTCGCCACCCACGCGAGATGACGTCCGGTGAAGTGATCGAAGCGTTTATCGGCCAGTTCTATGACGAACGCACCGCGCCCAAACTTATCCTGCTGTCGCACGATGTTCCTGAGAGCGATCTTCTTGGAGAAGCGCTCGCCCTGCGCGCAGGACACAAGGTCGAAATCACGTCACCCCAGCGCGGCGAGAAGCGCGAGATCGTTGAAATGGCGGTGCAGAATGCACGCGAGCAGCTTGCGCGCCGCATCGCGGAGAATTCGGCGCAAAGAGAATTGCTGGATGGCGTGGCTGACCTTTTCGGTCTGGAGAACCCGCCACGGCGTATCGAGGTCTATGACAACTCCCACATTCAGGGCAGCAATGCCGTTGGTGGAATGATCGTCGCTGGGCCGGATGGCTTCGAGAAAGGCGAATATCGCAAGTTCAACATTAAATCGACCGAACTCACGCCTGGCGATGACTACGCGATGATGCGCGAGGTGCTGACGCGCCGGTTTGCGCGATTGGTAAAGGAAGAAAACGATCCCAAGACGAAATGGCCCGATATTGCGCTGATCGACGGCGGTCCGGGACAACTTGCCATTGCCTGTCAGGTGTTCGCCGATCTTGGCGTGGAAGATGTGACCTTGGTCGGCATCTCTAAAGGCCCGGATCGCGATGCGGGCCGCGAGCACTTCTACATTCCAGGTCGCGAGCCGTTCCGCCTCGATCCCAAGAGTCCGGTCCTCTACTACCTGCAACGCCTGCGCGACGAGGCACATCGCTTCGCCATCGGTACACATCGCAAAAAGCGGTCCACGGCCATCGGCGCCAATCCGCTGGACGAGATCGCCGGCGTCGGCGCGAGCCGTAAACGGGCGCTGCTCCAGCATTTCGGCTCCGCCAAGGCGGTGTCCGGCGCCAGCGTGAACGATCTGGCCTCCGTCGAGGGCGTCAGCGAGACGCTGGCCAAGAAAATCTATGACTTCTTCCACCCGGCCGCCTGAGTTTTCGTCCGTCACAAAGCCGCGCTAAGCTTCGGCGATGCGCAACGATCGTCGTTCCTTCCTGAAATTGGCCGCAAGCGCCACAGCACTCAGCGTATTGCCGCCCAACCTGCGTGCCGTGCTGGCCAATCCACGACCCGGCAAGACCGGCACGATCAAGGACGTCGAGCACGTCGTAATCTTCATGCAGGAGAACCGGTCGTTCGACCATTACTTCGGCACGCTGCGCGGCGTCCGTGGCTTCAATGATCCGCGTGCGATCACGCTGCCCAGCGGAAAGTCCGTGTGGCAGCAACCCAACGGCAAGGATGAGGTTACGCCGTTCCATATGGACACGGCGAAGACAAACGCGCAGTTCCTGCACAGCCTCGATCACAGCTGGAAGCGTTCACACGATCTCTGGAAGAACCACGACGTGTGGATTCCAGCCAAGACCGACATGACAATGGGCTACTTCACACGCGCCGATATTCCTTTCTATCACGCGCTGGCGGACACTTTCACGATCTGCGATGCCTATCATTGCTCGGTGTTCGGGCCGACCAATCCCAATCGACTGTTCCTCTTCACGGGAACAAGCGGACTGACCGTCGGCAGCGATGGCCTCAACGCGGTTGAAAACCCGGCCGACGAAACCAACGAGACTGCCGATCCCGCCAAAGATGCAGCCCCGTTCAAGCCATTGGAATGGACAACCTATGCCGAGCGCCTCGACGCCGCAGGCATCGATTGGCGTGTCTATCAGGAATACGATAATTTCGGCGACAACGGGCTCGCCTATTTCAAACAGTTTCGCGGCGATGCGCTTTCGCCGGAGATGCATATACGCGCACGCGCGCATGTCGACGGCTCCGACGCGGCCAATGCCAAGGAATCGCGCGGTGAGCATCTGGTCGCCGCATTCGCAAAAGACGTCGCGGAGGATCGTCTGCCACATGTTTCGTGGATCGTCGCGCCCACCGCGATGAGCGAGCATCCCTACGCACCGCCATCCTACGGCGAATCCCTGACCTCACGCCTGCTCGACGCACTCGCGGCCAATCCGAAGGTCTGGGCGAGGACGGTTTTCATCCTGAACTACGACGAGAATGACGGCTTCTTCGATCACGTGCCGCCTCCGGTGCCGCCGCTGACCCACGACATCGGAGCGAGCACCGTGGACATGACCGGCGAAAGCTATCAGGGCGTCCCGTTCGGCTTCGGCCCGCGCGTGCCTGCGATCGTCGTCTCGCCCTGGACAGTCGGCGGCTATGTGAACTCCGAGCTCTTCGATCACACCTCGGTGCTGCGGTTTCTGGAGGCGCGGTTTGGCGTGCAGGAGCCCAACATCAGCGCATGGCGCCGCGCCGTGACGGGCGATCTCACCTCGGCGTTCGATTTTGCGCAGAGCAATTCCGCCGCGCTGCCCAATGGAAGCGATGGCGTTGCACGTGCCGACGCAACGCTGAAGTTTCCGCAGGTGGTCCGGTCGACGGACGGGGGACTGCCGCGTCAGGAGCCGGGACACCGGCCTGCACGCCCCTTACCTTATGATTTCGAAATCACGGGCAAGTGCCTTGCCGACGGCTTCACCCTGGCATTCGACAATCGCGGCCGCGCCGGCGCGGCGTTCCGCGTGTCCTCGACACAGGATAGCGGACCGTGGTTCTTCACGGTCGAGGCCGGAAAAACACTGTCTTACACGCTGCCGCGAAATGGCCGTTACGATTTCAGCCTGCAAGGGCCGAACGGCTTCTTTCGTCGTTTCGCCGGCGATGGAAGCGAGATGCTCGAAATCGATCTGCAATTTGACAAAGCGTCCGGCGAACTGTGCGGCGAGGCCCGCAACTCAAGCGCGGTTCAGGCCACGCTCGTTATGCGCGATGGGTATACTCCGGGCTCGACGACTTCGCTGGATCTGAAATCCGGAGGCTCGGTTCCGCTGCGCGCAGCCATCGCGCAAAACGCGAACTGGTACGACATCCGCTTCGAAACGACCGGCGGATATGTCCGCCATTTCGGAGGCCATATCGAGACCGGCGCGCCCAGCATGAGCGATCCGCTTCTCAGCTAAAGGGTCGCATCGGGCGCCTGCCCGATGCTAGACTGAGTCTATGCTGGCTTTGCCCAACATTCTTACCATCATGCGCATCGTTCTGGTGCCTGTGTTTGCACTGGCTTATGTGCTGCCGGGGGACACGGCCCGGCTGATCGCGTTTGCGGTCTTCTGCATCGCCGGCGCGAGCGACGCGCTCGACGGCCTCGCCGCACGCAGGCTGAATGCGGGATCCGACTTCGGGCGCATGCTCGATCCCATCGCCGACAAAATCCTCGTGGCTGTCGCGCTGATGATGCTGGTCGCCGAAGGTTCCATCCGTCAGTTCAACCTGACCATGAGCCTCGCCAGCCTTCTGCGGCTCGTGCCGGCGTTGATCATTCTGACGCGCGAAATTCTGGTTTCCGGCCTGCGAGAATTTCTCGCCGGCGCAAAGGTCAGCGTGCCTGTCACCGTTTTCGCGAAATTCAAGACGGCGATCCAGATGGTCGCCATCGGCGCAATGATCCTGACCCCGCTGGCCGACAAATACCTGCCGGACATTCAGGCGCTCAGTTATGCGGCCTTCGCCTACGGCCTGCTCTGGGTCGCAGCCGCGCTGACGGTTTACACCGGCTGGGTCTATTTCCGCGCGGGCTTGCGCCACCTTCACGGACCGCGGATCGTGTCGTGATCCTGCTCTACTTCGCCTGGGTTCGGCAGAAGATCGGCAAGAGCGAAGAACGGTTCGACCTTCCCGATGGCGTAAAGACAGTAGGGGCGCTCGCTGAATATCTGAGCGGGCGCGGTGCAGGCTACGCGGACGCATTTTCCGATATGAAGCGTCTGCGTGCTGCGGTGAACCAGGAACATGTGCCGTTCGATGCGCCTGTCGCAGCGAATGACGAGGTTGCGTTCTTCCCGCCGGTGACAGGCGGATGATCCGCATCGGCCACGATGATTTCGATGTCGGTGTGGAAATCGCCGCGCTGACGGCGAAACGCCATGACGTCGGAGCGGTGGCTACCTTTACGGGCCATGTCCGCACCGACGACGGGCTGATTGCGCTGATCCTGGAGCACTATCCCGCGATGACGGAGCGCGAGATCGCGCGTCATGTCGCGGAGGCAGAGGGGAAGTGGCCGTTGCTCGGTACCTCCGTCATCCATCGCACGGGACGGCTCACGCCCGGCGAGCGCATTGTGTTTGTTGGCGTCGCGGCCGCGCATCGCCGCGCAGCCTTCGAGGCATGCGAATTCCTGATGGATTACCTGAAGGTAAGGGCGCCGTTCTGGAAGCAGGAAGAGCGCGCGTCCGGGAATATCTGGGTCGAGGCGAAGGCCAGCGACGATGACGCCGCCGGACGCTGGCGTTAGCTCGCCTTCTTCAGCACAACCTCACTGACCGGACTGCGCACCTCAGCCGCGTAGGCCTTCATGATCAGCTCGCTCATCGCACCGGGCGTGAATTTGTGCGGTCCGATTTCGGATACCGGCGTCACTTCCGCCGCGGTGCCGGTGAGGAAGCACTCTTCGAACGTGTCGAGTTCGGTAGGTTCGATGTAGCGTTCGAACACCGGAATCTGCCGCGCGCGCGCAAGTTCGATGACCGACTGGCGCGTGATGCCGTTCAGGAAACAGTCCGCAATCGGCGTATGCAGCTTGCCGTCCTTGATGAAGAACATGTTCGCGCCGGTCGCTTCCGCCACCAGCCCGCGATAGTCCAGCATCATCGCATCGCCATAGCCACGCGACTCCGCTTCGTGCTTCGAGATCGTGCAGATCATGTACAGGCCTGCGGCCTTGGACTTTGTCGGCGCGCAGTCCGGCGCGGGACGGCGCCAGCGCGAAATCTCCAGACGGATACCCTTCAGCTTCTCGGTCGGATCGAAATAGGACGGCCATTGCCACGCCGCGATCGCGACGTGGATTTTGGACTTCGGCGCCGCAACCGACATCTGCTCGGAGCCGCGATAGACGACAGGACGGACGTACGCATCGGTGAAGCCTTGCGCGGCGACCGCTTCAAGCGTCGCCTTGTTGATCTCGGCTTCGCTGAAGGGAATTTCCATGTCTAGAATCCGCGCGCTCTCAAAGAGACGCGCGGTGTGTTCCTCAAGCTTGTAGATGCGGCCGTTGTACAGGCGTTCGCCCTCGAACACGCTGGACGCGTAGTGCAGGCCATGCGTCAGAACGTGGATCTTGGCGTCCTTCCACGGCACGAGCTTGCCGTCCAACCACAACGCGCCGTCGCGCTGGTCAAAGGGGATGATGTCGGCCATCTCGGTTCCTCACTGCCTCTTGCCCTAAACGCGTCAGAGGCTTAGTTGTGTCAGCATGTCTGACGGAATTCGCGCCGGGCACTCGCCCCGGATTTCGCCTCTATATCTTCGGATTGCGCCGCCGAAGCAAGGCACGATGACGCGGTTTTCCATCTCGCATAAAAGACTGCGGGGAAGGCACTCCGCGCTTAATTTCCGTGCGTTTCGTGGACATTTTTCGCACGGTTACGTCAAACGCATTTCAGCCATGCGCGGCCGCAGGGCATGAGCGCACAGGGAATCGCCACCGAAGACCCGCATCTCCTCATCGTCGATGACGACGAAAGGCTGCGCGATTTGCTCCAGCGGTTTCTCTCCTCGAATGGCTACCGTGTGAGTGCCGCCTCCGACGCCGCGGGCGCACGTGCGCTGATGAAAAGCATGGCGTTCGACCTGCTGATCCTCGATGTGATGATGCCGGGCGAATCCGGGCTCGATCTCACGCGCGCGATTCGTGCAAACACACAAACGCCGATCCTGATGCTCACCGCACGCGGCGATGCGGAAGATCGCATTGCCGGACTGGAACTCGGCGTCGATGATTATCTGCCCAAGCCGTTCGAGCCGCGCGAACTCGTCCTTCGCGTCGGAGCCCTTCTGCGCCGCGCGGTGCCGCTCAAGCAAACTGCCCATGGCGATGTGAAAATGGGCGACGCCGTCTTCGATCCACAGCGCGGGCAACTGCGCCGCAAGGGCAAGCCCGTCAAGCTGACGAGTTCGGAGGCAGCGCTGCTGCAATTGTTCGCCGCCAACGCCGGCCGCGCTTTTTCCCGCACCGATTTGTGCTCGCGGCTCGGAGTCGCGCTGGAACGTTCCATCGACGTGCAGATTACCCGTCTGCGCCGGAAGATCGAAGAAGACCCCAAACTGCCGCTCTATCTGCAGACGGTGCGCGGCATAGGATATGTCCTTGTCCCAGACAGCGTCGCCTGAACCAAAGAGCTTCCGCCCCAGCCAGTTCATCAAGCGCGGCCTGCCGCGCGGATTGTTCGGCCGATCCCTGATCATCATCGTGGCACCGATGGTGATCCTCCAGGCCATCGTCACCTACGTGTTCTTCGAGCGCGATGTCGATGCTGCCACGCGACGCCTGTCGCGCGACATTGCCGCCGATGTCTCGCTGCTGATCGCGATGGAGGACAATTATCACGGTAAGCAGCGCGTGGAATTGCGCACACTCGCGGGCAAGATGCTGCGCTTCGACATCTCCTTTATGCCGGGTGAGAAGATCGCGCCGCCGGCAAAGCAAACCCGCTATCGCAGCAACATCGATCGCGCGCTCGACGAGACGCTGGCACAGCAGATCGGCGCTGGCCGGCACTTCCAGACCATCGGCGCGGGCAACGATTTCGATATTCGCGTGGAAGTTCATGACGGCGTTCTGCGCATGGTCGTGCCGCGCGAGCGTGCGACCGTATCGGCGCCCGACATCTTCGTTCTATGGATGGTAGGATCGGCCCTGATCCTGCTGGCGCTTGCGATTCTGTTCCTGCGCAACCAGGTTCGCCCCATCGAGCGTCTGGCGCGCGCCGCCGACGCCTTCGGCAAAGGCCGTGCAGTGCCAGATTTCAAGCCATATGGCGCGACGGAAGTGCGTCGCGCGGCGCAGGCCTTCCTCACCATGCGCGACCGCCTGGAACGCCATCTGCAACAGCGCACCGACATGCTCGCCGGCGTCAGTCACGATCTGAAGACGCCGCTGACCCGCATCCGCCTGCAACTCGCGCTGCTCAAGCCCAGCCCCGATATCGATGCCATGCGCAACGATGTCGTGCAGATGGAACATATGCTGAGCGAATATCTCGACTTCGCGCGCGGCGGCGCCGGCGAGCAATCGAGCATCAACGACATCGCCGCCGTCTCCCGTGAGGCCGCGGAGCGCGCGGTGCGGGCGCGCATGGCCGAGCCGCGCCGGCTGGTCGTCAATGCAGCGGCGCCGATCATGATGGCGGTAAAGCCGAATGCGCTCGGCCGCTGTGTCACGAATCTGGTCGATAACGCTCTGAAGCATGGACGGCACGTATTCGTCTCGTTCGTGCGCGAGGACGAGAAATTCGTCGATATCTTCGTCGATGACGATGGCCCGGGCATTCCTGCGGACAAGCGCGAAGATGCTTTTCGTCCATTCTATCGGCTGGACGAAGGCCGCAATCTGCAAAGCGGCGGCGTGGGCCTCGGCCTCGCCATCGCGCGCGATATCGCCCGCGCCCATGGCGGCGATCTCCTGCTCGACACCAGCCCACAGGGCGGCCTGCGAGCGACGATCAAACTGCCGGTGTGACGGTCAATATCCCTGGGCGGGCTGCCACAGGCTGAACTTCGTTTCCTGATCATCGATGCAAAGCGACCCGAGTCCGGATGGCGATCGCGTTGTATCGCCAGCCATGCCGCCCAGCGCTTTCACCTTGGCCCGCATAGCTTCAACGTCCGCTACGCGGAAGTAAAAGCTCGACAGATCGGCTGGTGCGGCCTTGTTCAAGCCGAATGGAAGCTGCGTGTTGTTCACATGGGCGTAGTCATCGCCCACGGGCTGATCGAAGGTCCAACCGAACAGCGCGCCGTAGAACTTCACGGCGCGCTTCACATCCGCGACGCCGATGGTGAAATAGCCAAGCTCGGTGACCATGCACTCTCCTGTTCAGGGACCGGCCAGCGTCCACACGTGGCCGGCAGGATCTTTGATGCGGCAGCGCCGCCCTTCGTCTACCGCCATCGTCTCGATTGGAACAAGGAGCGTGGCCCCTGCCTTCACAGCACGATCCTGAGCCGCCTGAACATCCGTCACCAGGATCCAGAGATTGAGTGACGTTCCGCTCAACGCCGACGGGCTTTTCACACCCAGCGCATCCATCGAATCGTATTCATCGGCCAGGAACAGATGCTGCGATCCGATGCGAAATTCGGAATGGCCGATCTTGCCGTTCTCCGGATCGATCCAGCGCGTGATCTCCACCGCCCCAAGGCCCGCAACGTAGAAATCGAGCGCCTTCGCAGCCTCGCGTGCGATCAAATAGATGGAAACATCGGGGCGTTTGTCGGTCATGTGCGGACTCTAGCGCACGCCGCCGAGCCCAGATTGTAAATTTTTCTCACGCCTCCAGAGGGACGTGCTGGAGATTGGGGCCGCGGAGCCGGAAATACTCGGTCGGCGTGAAGCCCGAGAATTCCTTGAACTCGCGGATGAAATGCGGCTGGTCATAATAGCCGTAACGCTCGACCACCTCCATCCAGTCAATGGACGACGCAGTGTGCACTCGAGCGATGACCTGTTGGAACCGCGACACGCGCAGATATGCCTTCGGCGTCATACCGACTTCCTCGGCGAACAGGCGAATGAGTTTCTTGGGGCTGACGTCCGCGTCACGTGCAACCGATTTGATCGATACCCGGTGCGGGCTCAGTCCAAACGCTCGCAAGGCCAGCGCCACCGCCGGATGGTGCGCTTGTTCGCTGAACCGGCGCACCATCTCATCGAACAGGAGAGCAATCTTGCCGTCCGGCGTCGGCGCGTTCACCAGCCGCTGGTGCAGCCGCTCCGCATCCCGCCCCCAGATATCGGCGAGCGAGACATGCACGTCTTCGAACTCGCGCGCGGAACCGCCGAAGAACGCGAACGCGCCACCCGGTTTGAACTGAACGCCCAGCATATGCGGCTGATAAGCGTCGATCGCGAACGTGTGCGTATGCGTTCCGCAGATGGCAATACCGGAAAGCAGATTGCGCTCGCTGTAGCGCTCACCGCCATACCAGGACAGTGCATCGCCGTTGAGATTCACGAACAATCCCAGACGACCCGACGCCATGATCGTGTCCTTGGCATGGCCCGGCGCGGTGCCGCGCCAGTACCAGACGTTCTCTATCAGTGCGTCGAACGGCGGCCCCGGCTCGAAGGTCTTGTAAATCATCGGCGGTGCGTGCGCCGCATGCGGGCGCGTGCCGTTGGTGGACGCAGCCATGGTGTTCTCCGTTCGCAAGGAGAATAGGCGTCAGGAAGCGAGTTCGCCAGCGCGCTTGTTGGCGGCCGCGACCGCCTTTGCCATTAACCGCGATAACCCGTTCGAACTCATGAGAACCTTGAGCGCGGCTTCGGTCGTGCCACCAGGACTTGTGACATCGCGACGAAGTTCCGATGGCGGACGCTTGTCGACAGCCAACAATGCGCCGGCGCCCATGATTGTCGAACGCGCGAGTTTCTCCGCCTCGGGACGCGGCATCCCCTCTGCTTCTGCGGCATCGGCCAGCGCCTCGACCATGAGGAAAACGTATGCGGGCCCGGAGCCGGAAACCGCAGTCGTCACGTCGATCAGTTTCTCGCGGTCGACCCAGATCGTGTCGCCCAGCGGGGCGAGCAACTGCTCCGCCAGCTTCTTTTCGCCCGGGGAAATGTTCTTCGGCGCATAGATCGAACTGATCCCCTGCCCGATCGCCCCCGGCGTGTTCGGCATCGCACGCAAGATCTTCGCGCCGCGACCAAAGGCTTTGGAGAGCGTCGCGATGCTGGTCCCCGCAGCGATGGACACCATCGTCGTGCCACGCGCAGCGATGGGTTTCAGCCGCACGCCCTCGGTTCTCAGGATTTGCGGCTTGAGCGCGATTACGCAGGCGCGAACGGCACCGGCAGGGTTCTCTTCAATCGCCGAAACGAAGCGAACGCCCTTGAGCTTGCACAAACTCGCGTCTGGCTTCGGCTCGACGGCGATGACTGGGCCCAAGCCACGCGCCAGCCAACCGCGCAGCATCGCGCCGCCCATGCGGCCCGCACCGACAAGAACGATGGGAGGCTTTACGCCTGGCCTGCGCATTCCAGAATGGCCGCGGCAATGGCTTCCTGCGCAGTCTTCCCGCCCCACAGGACGAACTGGAAGGCGGGGTAATAGTGCTCGCAGGCTTCGACCGCGAGATTGAGCAGCGCTTCGCATTGCGCGGCGCTGGCGACGGCATCCGGGAAAATCATTGCGTGGCGGTAGACGACCGTGCCGTCGTCCGGCCAGAGATCGAAGTGACCGATCCACAGCCGCGAATTCACATGCATCAGCAAGTCGGCGATGTTGGAACGCTTCACTTCATCGCCGATACGCATGTCGAACGCGGACGACAGATGCAGCGACTGGAGATCATCCCGCCAGGTGAAATTGAAGTGGTGGTCGGCCCAGCGGCCCGCGACCGTCAGGTTCAGTTCGTCCCGTCCCGCGCGCTCGAAATGCCAGCCATTGTCCTCGACCGCCTGCTCGAGCATGTCGAGCGGGTGGGGACCGGCAGGCGCTTCGCTGAGCTGGATGGTTGTCATCGAGGAACTCCTACGCGTGGGGGACCGACGCAAATCGAAGCAGTTGAGAGTCAAACTGGCACAAGATTTTGCGGTCGCACAAGAGTCTCTGGTGCACGAATTGGGAGTCGAGACTCCCATTCACAGGTTTGAATTCGCTCAGGACTCTTTTTTCAGAGTCGAAACAAGCGCTTCCAGAGAAGCGACGCGTGCCGCAAGCGATTCATTTTCCGTGCGCGCTTTCGCCGCCATCGCCTTCACGGTCTCGAATTCGTCGCGATGGACGAGATTCATGTCCGCGACCAGACGTTCCATACGCTGGCGCGCGATGCTCTCGATCTCGGTGCGGACGCTGTTTGCCGCACCGGCGGCATCGGTGAACAACTTCGCCATTCCGTCCAGAAAGGGATTGTCGGTCTGCATAGGGCTACCTCTAGAACCTATATAGTCATCCGACTGTAATTAGCGAAGTCCCGCAAATCAGCTTACGATTCTCCGCCGCTCAATTTGTCGCGCCCATGGTCATTCCTTTTCCACAGATCGATCCGGTCCTGATTCAGCTCGGGCCACTCGCCATACGCTGGTATGCCATCGCCTATATCGCGGGCCTGCTGATCGGGTGGGGCGCGGTGATCCTGATGCTGCGGCAGAAGTCGCTGTGGGCGAATCCCCCGTTCAGGGGAAAGCCGCCGGCGACCGAGGAAGAGATTGGCGATTTCGTCGTCTGGGCCACACTCGGCGTCATCATCGGTGGACGCCTGGGCTGGGTGATCTTCTATGGAATCTTCCTGTGCGCAGCCTCGCCCGAGGGCAACTACTGTCGGGGCCTGCCGATGGATTTCCTGTACCACCCCATTCGCATCATTGCCGCGTGGGAAGGCGGGATGTCGTTCCACGGCGCCGCTATCGGTGTGATCCTCGCGCTTTACCTCTTCTGCCGGAAGCGCAAGCTCAGCTTCTTTTCGATGGGCGATCTGGTGTGCCTCGTGCAGCCGATCGGTCAGTTCTTCGGTCGCATTGCGAACTTCATCAATGGCGAGCTGTGGGGAAAACCCGGCGACGTGCCGTGGGCGATGGTCTTCCCGCGCGCGAACGACGGCATTCCGCGCCATCCGAGCCAACTCTACGAAGCGGGGCTCGAGGGCATCCTGCTGTTCACCGTTCTGCAGATATGCCTGCGTGTCTTCCGCATGCATGAGCGGCCCGGCCTGATCAGCGCGATCTTCCTGTTCGGCTATGGCATCTTGCGCTTCGTGGTCGAATTCTTCCGCGAGCCGGACACCCCTTTTCTGGGCTGGTTCAGCATGGGGCAGGCTTTGTCGGTCGGACTGCTGGCCGCCGGTTCCTATCTCGCATGGTATGTGCTCAAGGAGCCGAAACCAGCGTGAACGCGCTCGGCGAACGCATCGCTGCGCTGATCGCGGCGCAGGGACCGATCTCCATCGCCGAGTTCATGACCATCGCTCTGCACGATCCGCAGGCGGGCTACTACGCGACGCGCGATCCACTGGGTGCAAGTGGCGACTTCATCACCGCACCCGAGATCAGCCAGATGTTCGGCGAATTCCTCGGCCTGTGGTGCGTGCAGGTCTGGCACGATCAGGGCAAGCCGGCGCACAAGCGACTGGTCGAGCTTGGACCGGGCCGCGGCACGCTGATGGCCGATGCGCTTCGCGCCGCGCGGGTGGCACCGGAATTTCTGGACGGGCTCGAGATCGTCCTGGTTGAGGCGAGCCCGACGCTGCGCGCTATCCAGCGAGAAAATCTGAAAATCTGGGGAGACAAGATTCGCTGGACGGCGCAGTTCGATGACTCGCTCGGCGACCGGCCGCTGTATCTGCTCGCCAACGAATTCTTCGACGCGCTGCCGATTCGGCAATACGTGAAAGGCGCGCGGGGCTGGTGCGAACGCATGGTCGCGGTGGATGCGAATGGTGCGCTCGACTTCGCGCTGTCACCGATGCCCGCCCTCGACGTCACGATCCCGCCGGATCGCGCCTTCGCGCCGGATGGTGGTGTGTACGAAGTCTCGCCGGCCAGTCTTGCGCTTGTGGACGAGATTGCACGTATTGTGGCCCACCAGAGCGGCGGCGCGCTGATCGTGGACTATGGCTACGACAAGCCGGGCTTCGGAGAGACTCTCCAGGCGGTCGCCGAGCATGAGTTTGCAGAGGTTCTGGCCGATCTTGGCGAAGGCGACCTGTCGGCGCATGTAGATTTTCCGAGCCTCGCCGCACACGCGCGCGCGGCAGGCGCTGAGGCTTATGGCCCAATCGGTCAGGGCGATTTCCTTGAAGACCTCGGACTGGTCCATCGTGCGGAACATCTGCGCACGAAGAATCCGCAAGTCGCAGACGAAATCTGGAAGGCGGTCACACGGCTCGTGGCGCCCGAAGAGATGGGAACGCTGTTCAAGGCGCTGGCGATCGTGCCAAAGAACGCGCCAAAACCTCCGGGCTTCTGATGTACGTGCTGCAAGCGAGAAATCTTCAATCCGTCAGCCACGGCTTTTTCGGGCGCCGTGGCGGCGTATCTAAGGGCATCTTCGCGTCGTTGAATTGCGGGCCCGGATCGAACGACGAACGCGCCGACGTGATCGAAAATCGCAGGCGCGTGGCCGACGCGCTTTCGCCCGGTGCTCCCCTGCTCACGCTCTATCAGATCCACGGTGGCAATGCGGTGACGGTCGCCGCGCCATGGAACATCGGAGAAGGGCCGCAGGCCGATGCGATGGCGACGAATGTGCCGAACATCGTGCTCGGCATTCTCACTGCCGATTGCGCTCCGGTGCTGTTTGCCGATGCCGAGGCAAAAGTGATCGGCGCGGCGCATGCCGGCTGGAAGGGTGCAATCAGCGGCGTGACCGATTCCACCATCGAGGCGATGGAAGCGCTGGGCGCAAAGCGAGGTCGAATCTCTGCTGCAATCGGCCCGTGCATCAGCCAGACGAACTATGAAGTCGGCCCCGAATTCCGCGAACGGTTCCTGGAATCGGATTCGACCTTCGCGCACTTTTTTATCCACAGCGACACGGCGGACCATTTCCGGTTCGATCTGGAAGGATTCGTTGCGCAGCGACTCGGCGGCGCAGGGATCGCGAGTGTCGAACGCCTGTCCACCTGCACCTACGCCGCGGAAAGCGACTTTTTCAGCTTCCGCCGCGCCACCCATCGCGGCGAAAAGGATTACGGACGACAGATTTCTGCTATCGTTCTGAAATGAGTTCGCTGGTTCCGTTCGGTCCGGAAATCTGGATCGCCGAAGGGCCCGTGGTGTCCTTTTATGGCTTTCCGTATCCCACGCGCAGCGTCATCATCCGGCTCGCGGAGGGAAGACTGTTCGTCTGGTCGCCAATCGCGCTGACGCCCGAACTCCGGACAAACGTGGAGCAACTGGGCAAGCCTGCGTATCTTGTTTCGCCCAATGCGATTCATCATCTCTTTCTAGGTGACTGGAAACGCGCTTATCCCGGAGCACGGCTGTATGCGTCACCCGGCCTAGCGAAGAAGCGGCGCGATCTGACATTTGACGCCACACTGGGAGATACACCCGAGCACGACTGGGCAATGGAGATCGATCAGGTTGAAATGGCCGGAAGTCTCTTTCTCACCGAGGTTGTCTTCTTTCATCGGGCAAGCCGCACGGTGATTTTCGCCGATCTGATCGAGAATTTTCCCCAAAGCTGGTTTTCCGGATGGCGCGGCTGGCTCGCAAGGCTGGATGGAATCACCGAAGCCGATCCCGGCGCACCACGCGAATGGCGTGCGAGCTTCTGGAATCGCAGCCTTGCGCGCACGGCCCTGAATCGGATCCTGGGATGGCATGCGGAACAGGTGGTCGTCGCACACGGCACCATGGTGCGCAACGACGCTACCGCGTTCATTCAAAAAGCGTTTCGCTGGCTGTCAAAGTAGCGCGGGCGAGGCGGTTTACCCGCTCGGGTGACCTTGCTAAAAGCCCGTCACCGAACCGTCACAGCTGGAGCGCGCCCGACCATGAACGACAAGAACGGAGCGCGTGGCATGAAGCTTCTGGCGGGCAATTCCAATCGCGCGCTCGCCGAAGCGATGGGTCAGTACCTCAACCTCCCTCTGGTGAAAGCGGTCGTACGCCGATTCGCCGACATGGAAGTGTTCGTCGAGATCCAGGAAAACGTCCGCGGCGAGGATATCTTCGTCATCCAGTCGACGAGCTTTCCCGCCAACGACAATCTTATGGAATTGCTGATCATCATCGACGCACTAAAGCGTGCGTCGGCGCGGCGTGTCACTGCGGTGATCCCGTACTTCGGTTACGCGCGTCAGGACCGCAAAGTCGGGCCTCGCACGCCGATCTCCGCCAAGCTCGTCGCGAACCTGATCACGCGCGCCGGCGCCGACCGCGTGCTCACCGTCGATCTCCACGCCGGCCAGATTCAGGGCTTCTTCGACATTCCCACCGACAATCTCTTCGCCATGCCGGTGGTCGTGAAAGACATTCAGGACGCCGTCGGTCATGAGAACCTGATGATCGTCTCACCGGACGTCGGCGGCGTGGTGCGTGCGCGTGCGCTGGCCAAGCGTCTCGGCGGCGATCTCGCCATCGTCGACAAGCGCCGCGAGCGCGCCGGCGAATCCGAAGTCATGAACATCATCGGCGACGTCGAAGGCCGTTCCTGCATCCTGATCGACGACATCGTCGATTCCGGCGGCACGATCTGCAACGCGGCCGAGGCGCTACTGCGCGAGGGCGCGAAGGACGTCTATGCCTATGCGACGCACGGCGTGCTCTCGGGCGGCGCGGTCGCGCGCATCAAGGGCTCCAAGCTCAAATCGATGGTGATCACGGACTCGATCGCTGCGACCGAGGAAGTGGCCAAGTGCGCCAACATCCGCCGTATCTCCATCGCCCCTCTGATCGGCGAAGCCATGCGCCGCATCAACAACGAAGAAAGCGTGTCGAGCCTGTTCGACTAGAAGACGTCTTCAGAAGAACTCCGGATACTTCTTCGCCAGATCGGCTTCGTAGCCGTTGATATCGGAGAGTATCGGCGCGTCTGCACCGCCCGGAAGCGCTCTGCCCATATCGAAGCAGAACCACGCCAGGTCAGGTTGGAAGCGCGCACGAAAGAGACTGCCGAGATCCTTGTAGTAACCGGCAAGATACGGATTGCCTTTGATCGCGCTCACGAACGGCGGCAGGGCCTCGTCGGGACGACCGGCCATCATCAGATCGTTCGCCAGAAACTCGTCGAGCACATACGCGTTGCTGAGATCGTCGCGCTTCATGGATTGAAGCGACGGGATCGCGACATTCTTGTCGGAGCTGTTGTCCTCCAGAGCCTTCAGGAGGACGGGTGTGCGCGGGTCGCTTCCGGCCGCCGCAACAATCTCTTTCAAGGTGTGGCAGCCTTGTGGATTCACACAGCCGGCGGCCTGCTTGCCGAACTGCTCATTGAGCTCCAGAGCGAGGAGGAGCGCCTGAAAAGGCTTCTGCGCTTTCAGGGCGGCTTCGGTCGCCGCGCGGGATTCCTCGGCAGTACGGCGGCCGGGAGCTTTTCCCGCGATAGCTGCCTGCATCGTGGGCACCAGACTCGCGACACTGCTTGCTGCACCGGTGAAGGACGGGAAGGTCAGCTTCGATGTTGTCAGCAACGGATACACCGCATGGACCGGTTGCGCAGATTGCAGTGTCCATACGTTGTCCGACGTCTTCTCCGGTCCGACGCTTTCGAACGAAAGACGTTGCGGAAGCCGCCCGCTTGCGACGATATCGTCGACGACAACCGGATGCAGGGATCCGTAGTAGCGCAGGAACTTCGCGAGCAGCGCACCGTTTTCTTTGGTCAGCGCTTGTGTCGATGGCGTGTAGGACGCGATCTCCGCCCCACCATACAGGAAATGCACAGTTCCAGTCGCTGCCGCGCGGCGCTCTATCTTCGGCGTGCCGTCTTCGGGCGACATCACATGCAACTGTGACTGCACCCAGAACGGGTCGAGCATCCTGACCTGATCGCTGACCTTTATCGAGCTCAGGGCACCGCGCTGGAACCGGCGATTGAATGTTTCCGAGACGAAGAAATCGACCGCGCCGTAGAGCGATGCATTCAGGAAGCTATGGCTCGCATCGTCGATCGTGATCAAACGCCGCAATGCGAAATCATAGATCAGCAGAGTCCGGTCTTTGCTCAGAGACACAAAGTCCTGCGCCAGGTCGACAGTGATCGTGCCGGGGTCGCTGCCTTCGATCTTGTAGATGAATTCAACAGCCGGTTCGTTGACATTCCCCCGCGCCGCGATGAGGGAGGCCGCAGACGCGCCCGGACCAGTTTTGGCGAAATCCGCAGCCTTCGAAGCCGAGCATGACAGCGCCAGCGCGAAGGCCAGTCCAAATCTGACAACTGTCATCTTTCCCCCGCACACCCGCATTTGCGGTATGATAGCGGCGAGGGAGTGCCATGCCCAGTTCCAGCGACATCCGAAAAATCGCGCTCGCGCTCGACGGTGTGACCGAGATCGATCACTTCGCGCGCCCCGCTTTTCGCACCACGAAACGCATCTTCGCTGTTATCCGGCCGGACGGGCTTTATCTGCATCTGCCGGACGAGCGGAAAGAATTTCTGTTCGAGGCCGATCCCACGACCTTCGTCAAATACATGTGGGGCAAGACCGCGAACGTGATCGTTCAGCCTGAGCGCGTGTCCAAAAAGGAGCTCGCCGCACTGATCCACGAGGCCTGGGAATTCAACCTGCCTGCGCCGCCCAAACCCAAATCGCCGCCAAAATCGACGGCGAAGAAGGCCCGCAAGTAACCGTTGGGCCTAGGCGTACTGGCGCGAACCGTGCCGGTCGGGCACAACTGCGCCATGGAACAGCTTCCCCAGCCACCCGCCGACGGCACGATGGCGGATTTCGCCCGCAAGGTCACCGTCGCGATCCTCATCGCGGCTGTGCTGCTGGCGTTCTGGGAGATCAGTCAGGTTCTGGTTCTCGGCTTTGGCGGCGTCGTGGTCGCGGTCGTGCTGCGCAACATGGCCTCTCCGGTGCAGCGCTATCTTCGTGTCTCCGATCACATCGCGCTGCTCGTCACAACGATAGGATTGCTCGCCCTTGCGATCACCTTCTTCGTCATCTTCGGCGGGCTTGCGATCGACCAGTTTACGGCGCTGCTGAACGAGATTCCGGGCGCCATCGTCAGCGGCCGAAAGTGGCTGATGCAGTACACCGAAGGCCGCTGGTTCCTCGCGCTGCTGGGTCACACGGGTGCGCCATCGGGTGAAACGCTGCTACAGGCGCTGCCCATCGCCGGCGGCGTGCTCGGCGGCATGAGTGAGGCGCTGCTGGTTCTTCTGGTCGGAATCTATCTGGCCGCCGATCCGCAGGCCTATATGCGCAGCGTCGTGCGCCTGTTCCCGCCGCACCGGCGCATCCGTGTCAGCCACATCCTCAACGCCATCGCCGCTGCGCTTCAGAAATGGCTCGTGGGTATGGCATTCGACATGCTGTTCGTCGGCGTACTGACCGGCCTTCTGATGTGGCTGGTCGGAGTGCCCTTGCCCTTCGCTCTGGGCGTCCTGACGGGCCTGTCGGTGTTCGTGCCCTATATCGGGCCCGCCATCGCCTGCATCCCCGGCCTGCTGCTGGCGCTCAGCGTCAGCCCGACGCTGGCGATGTATGCGGCCATTGTTTACGCGGTCGCGCTGGGCATCGAGGGCAATGTGACCCAGCCCCTGCTCCAGCGCTGGGCGGTTTCCCTGTCGCCGGTCATTAACCTGTTGGCGATTGTGGCGTTCGGCATCATTTTCGGCCTCTGGGGCGCGGTTCTAGGCACGCCGATGGCGGTCACCCTGACTGTCCTGATCCGGATGGCCTATATCGAGGATGTCTTGGAGGCCAAGCCCCCGGCCGAAAAGGCCGCCGAGGACTGAAAACGCGCGGTTGCACAGCCGCCGCCCATCCGCTAAAAGCCCCGCTTTCCTGGCCCCAAGATGGACGAAAGGGCTGGAAACCAAGGAATTTTTCCCATGCAGCAGATCCAGGAACTGAGCGCCCAGCCGCGCGAGAAAACCGGCAAGGGCCCGGCCTACCAGACCCGCCTCAAGGGACAGATCCCGGCGGTCATCTATGGCGGCGCCGGTGAACCCGAGAACGTCTCCGTCGACTCGCACGCGCTCGCGCTGCAGGTCGAAGCCGGCCGGTTCATGACCAAGCTCCTGATGCTCGACGTCGGCGGCAAGAAGCAGCGCGTGATCCCGCGCCAGGTTCAGCTCGACCCGGTGACCGATCGTCCCGTGCATGTCGACTTCATGCGCCTCGGCAAGAACGCGAAGGTGCGTCTCGCCATTCCGGTGCACTTCAAGAACCACGAAGCGTCGCCCGGCCTGAAGAAGGGCGGCGTGCTGAATATCGTGCGCCATGAGATCGAGATGCTGCTCGATGCGGATCACATCCCCGAATATCTCGAGGGCGATCTCTCCGGCCTCGACATTCACGGCACGCTGCATTTCAACGACATCAAGCTGCCGTCGGGCGCCAAGACCACCATCCGCGAAGAGAACTTCACCGTTGCCTCGATCGTCGCGCCGACCAGCGTCATCGAAGAGCAGAAGGCCGCTGCAGCCGCTGCTGCTGCCGCCGCGTCTGCTCCGGCCGCCGAAGAAGGTGCCGCGCCTGCCGCTGGCGCTGCCCCGGCTGCTGGCGCTGCTCCGGCCGCTGCCAAGGCTCCGGAAAAGAAATAATCCGTACGAACTTATCCCCTCATGCGCGCGCCGCGTGAGGGGATTGGTCTTCCTCCATGACCGACACGCCGCTCCTCATCGCCGGTCTGGGAAATCCCGGCGCCGAATATGCGCGCAACCGGCACAACGCCGGCTTCATGGCCGTCGACACGATCCACGAGAGCTACGACTTCGGCCCGTGGCGTTCGCGCTTCTCCGGGATGATCAGCGAAGGTGCTCTCGGCAAGCGCAAGACGTACCTGCTCAAGCCCATGACCTACATGAACGAGAGCGGGACATCGATTGGGTCCGCGATGCGGTTCTTCAAGCTGCCGCTCACAGCGCTTGTGGTGATGCATGACGAGCTCGATCTGGCCTCGGCGAAGCTCAAGGTGAAGACCGGTGGCGGCGACGCCGGCAACAACGGCGCCCGCTCCATCACGGCAACGCTGGGACCGGATTATCGCCGCGTGCGCATCGGCATCGGGCATCCGGGCGAGAAGCACCGCGTGCATGGTCACGTGCTCGGCAATTTCTCCAAGGCCGATGAAGACTGGCTGGTGCCGATGCTGAGCGCCATTGCAGACGCCGCACCGTATCTTGCCAAGGACGACGATGTCGGGTTCATGAGCAAGGTCGCGCTGCTGACAAAGCCGCCCGCAAAAAAAGAAAAGAAAGACGAATAATGGGATTCAAATGCGGCATCGTGGGCCTTCCGAATGTCGGCAAGTCCACGCTCTTCAATGCGCTGACGCAGACCGCAGCGGCGCAGGCAGCGAACTATCCGTTCTGCACCATCGAGCCGAATGTGGGCGATGTAGCGGTGCCCGATCCGCGGCTTGAGAAGCTCGCGGCGATCGCTAAATCCGCCGAGATCATTCCAACCCGTATCACCTTCGTGGATATCGCCGGCCTCGTGCGCGGTGCATCGAAGGGCGAAGGCCTCGGCAACCAGTTCCTCGCCAACATCCGCGAAGTCGACGCCATCGTGCATGTGCTGCGCTGTTTCGAGGACGATGACATCACGCATGTCGAGGGCAAGATCGACCCGGTCGGCGACGCCGACACGGTCGAGACCGAACTCATGCTCGCCGATCTTGAAAGCCTCGAGAAACGGGTCAAGCCGATTGAGAAGAAAGCGAACTCCGGCGAGAAAGAAGCGAAGGAAGCCTTCGCGCTGATGACCAAGGCGCTTGTGCTGCTTCGCGACGGCAAGCCGGCACGCCTCGCCGACCTCTCGCACGAAGAGCGCGAGCCCTATCGCCAGCTCGGCCTGATGACCGCCAAGCCTGTCCTCTACGTCTGCAACGTCGATGAAGGGTCGGCCACGACGGGCAACAAATTTTCCACTGCCGTTGAGGAAATGGCGAAGCGGCAGGGCGCCGGCGCGGTCGTAATCTCGGCGCGCATCGAAGAAGAAGTTGCACAGCTTCCTGCGACAGAACGCGAAGAATTTCTGCAGAGCCTCGGCCTGGAAGAGCCGGGCCTGAACCGGCTAATCCGCGCGGGGTACACCCTGCTCGGCCTGATCACGTTCTTCACGGCCGGTCCGAAGGAAGCGCGCGCATGGACTGTGACCAAGGGCTCCCGCGCACCGCAAGGAGCCGGTGTCATCCACACCGACTTCGAGCACGGTTTCATCCGCGCCGAAACCATCGCCTATGACGATTACGTCGCCAACAACGGTGAGGCGGGTGCGCGCGAGGCCGGAAAATTCCGCCTTGAGGGCAAGGACTACGTCGTCGCCGACGGCGACGTGATGCATTTCCGGTTCAATACGTGATGTCGATCTTCATGCGTCGATGCCGCCACTAAGGCGCAGTCCCGCCGGCGCTTGCAGCAGGACTGAATTCAGAGGCATCCTTCGATTCTCGCCTATAACGGGAAGACAAGTGATGGCACAGCCCAAATTGGCATCCACCGCGGTGGCACTCAGCGCCGCGTTAGCCTTGGCAGTTGGCGCGCCATCCGCGGCTCGGGCCACCCGCGATCAGATTATTTATTCTTTTACGGGCGGGGCTGACGGCAGTGCTCCACACGCCCGGCTTACCTCGGATAAAGCCGGGAACCTCTACGGGACGACCTCGGCCGACGGCCGAGGCTATGGCACGGTCTTTGAGTACGCGACGAAAGGAGGCTTCGCCACGCTATATACGTTCAACAACGGAACGGACGGCGCTTATGCCAATGGCGTAACTTACGACGAGGCGAGCGGCAATCTCTTCGGGACGGCACGCCAGGGCGGCGCCAACGGCAAAGGCGTGATTTTCAAGCTGACTCCGAAGGGAGCCCTGACTGTGCTGCATGCCTTCGCTGGAACTGACGGCGACGCACCCTCGACCAGGTTGACCCGCGATACTTTAGGCAACTTTTACGGCGCTGCGTCCGCTGGCGGGGACTTGACCTGTTTCGGAGGCGAAGGTTGCGGGGTGATTTTCAAACTGGCGGCGGACGGCACATACAGCGTGCTCCACAAGTTCTCCGGCGGGGCCGACGGCAGCTTTCCGTCCGGCCGTCTATCTAAGGAGAGCGACGGCGATCTCGTCGGCGTGACCAATGAAGGCGGCGACCTAGGGTGCGGCAATGGCAATGGCTGCGGCACAGTGTTCAGGGTGACGCCGACCGGAAAATTCCATGTGCTTCACACGTTCACCGGCGTCGGCTCTATGGGCTTTCCGGCGGGCGGTGTGGCCGAGGACTCGCGCGGGAATATCTACGGCACGGTTGGCGGTGCGCGGGAAGGCAATCCCGATTTCGTGTTCAAGATCGCTCGGAATGGGACATACACCGTGCTGCATAGCTTCACGGGCGCCGACGGCTTCGACCCGTTCGGCGATCTGCTGGCCCTACAACACGGACATATGTTCTACGGCACGACGAGCGACGGCGGGAAGAACGACGCGGGCACAGTGTTCAGGTTCAAGCCGGATGGAAGTTTCCACACGGTCCATACCTTCCGCAAACGTTATGATGGCGCAAACCCCTATGTCGGGCTTACCGAAACGAGCCGCGGGCTCTACGGCACGACCGACTTTGGAGGCAGTTCCTATAACTGCCAATACTACTACGTCAACGGCTGCGGGACGATCTATTACCTGGGTCCCGAGTAATTGCGCCGGCAGCACTTTCATTTTTTTGGGACTAAGCCGGCGCACGCGATGCCGGCAAATTCCATCTTGAGGGCAAGAACTATGTTGTCGCCGACCGCGATGTGATGCATTTCCGCTTTAACGCCTGAGGAACATTTTTAACCTCAGTCTCAACCCGTATGCCCCGTGTGCGGTTTGTGCGTTATCGTCGGTCAAACACGGATGACCCATGACCGGAATACTACACTTCGAAGATCTTGAGATCGGCCGTTCTTTCGCGTGCGGCACCTACAATGTGACGAAGGAAGAAATCGTCGAATTCGCGCGCGAGTTCGACCCGCAGCCGCATCATCTCGATGAAGAAGCCGCGAAGAACTCCATGCTCGGCGGGCTCGCGGCGTCAGGCTGGCATGTCTGCGCCATGACCATGCGCATGTTCGCCGACCACATGATCCCGCGCATGGCGGAACGCGGGGGCTCGGGTTCGCCTGAAGCCCGCTGGATGAAGCCCGTGCGGCCCGGCGACAGGCTCCGCACAGAAGCGGCGGTCGTCGGCAAGAAAGAATCCCGTGCGCGAACCGACATCGGCCATGTGACGTTTGAGTGCCGCGTCTACAACCAGACCGAGCAGGTGTGCCTGCTCTACATGACGCCCGTGGTCGCAAGGCGGGGTCATTGATGAGCATGCTCTATTGGGAAGACATCGAGATCGGCGCAAAGCGCGAGCTCGGTACCTACACCTTCACCGAAGAGGAGATCATCCGCTTCGCAAAGAAATACGACCCGCAGGTGATCCATACCGATCCGGTCGCAGCGAAGAACTCGATCTTCGGCGGCATCATCGCCAGCGGTTGGCACACGGCCGCGATATGGATGAAGCTCTCCATCGCCGAACGCCAGCGCCATGCCACTCCCACGACCGCACGCATGGGCGTCTCGCCGGGGTTCGAAGACATGAAATGGATGAAACCCGTGCGCCCCGGCATGACGATGAAGTTCTCGTCCGAGATCTACGGCAAGACCGAACTCAAATCACGCCCCGACCTGGGTCTGCTCCTCACCCTGAACAAGGCGCATGATGAAACCGGCGCGCTGTGCATGCGCTTCATCGGCAAGAGCTTCGTGCAGCGCCGGCCCGAAGCCTAAAACACTTCACAATCCCGCATCGGATCGGCTCTACTCTCGCCTGGAAAAACACTGGAGAGACCAATGGGCACGATGACAAAGATGAAGATGAGCGATGGCGCGGAGATCGGGGTCTATCATGTCGAGCCCCATGGCGTGCGGCGCGGCGGGTTGGTCGTCATTCAGGAAATCTTCGGCGTCAACGAACACATCCGCGATGTTTGCGAGGATTACGCGAAGGACGGTTATGAGGTTCTGTCGCCGGCGCTCTATGACCGCGAAGCGCCGGGGTTCGAGACCGGGTACATCCCTGACGACATCCAGAAGGCGATCAAGATCGCGCGCGGCGAGCATCCGTTCGATCTCTCGATCAAAGACGCGCTCACCTGCATCGACGCGCTCGCCGCGAAGGGCAAGGTGTTCATCACGGGCTATTGTTATGGCGGCACGGTGGTGTGGGCGGCGGCGTGCCGGAGCGAAAACCTTGCGGCGGCCTCAGGCTACTACGGCGGCCAGATCGCGCTGATGAACGACCAGAACCCGAAATGCCCGACCATGCTGCATTTCGGCGAGACCGATCACGGCATCCCGATGAGCGACGTCGACAAGATCAAGGCCGCGCATCCCGACGTGCAGGTCTTCGTCTATCCCGGCGTCGGCCACGGCTTTAACTGCAACAAACGCCCCGACTTCAACGCCGAAGCCGCAAAGCTGGCGAAGCAGCGGACGCTGGAGCTGTTCAGGGCAAATGGCGGGTGATTGCGCCGCCTAGAATTCGAGTTCGACGTCCTGATCGAGACTGCGAATGGCGTCGCGCGTGTCAGCAAATTTGTTTCTGAGCTGCCACAAACCATCGCCCAGCTTGCTGACAAAGGCCTTCGCAAGCTGGATGGTGGGGAACTGAAATTCAGCGGTGCCACCGAGGAACTGGTCGAGCTTGACGTCGCCCAGCGTATCGACGCCGCTCACCTCCGTGAATTCGCGGCCTATCACCAGGCAGCCGAGCACGTCGTAGGATTCGTGCAGACGCTTTTCATCGGCGTCGAGATCGATGCTCGCCTGAACGACAAAAGAATGGCCGTCGCGCGGCCCCTTCCGCTCGGACATCTTGTATTTCAGACGCATGCCGGTACCCGCTCTTCGATTGCGCGCATACTCCACGAACAGCGCAATCATTCCGTTAAGTGCGAGGGAACTTCGGATACGTAGATTTACGGATACTAGCGCAGCGCCGCTTCGATATTTCCGCCGTCCACCGTAATCACGGCAGCCGTCGTTTTTTCCGCGTGAGCGAGGTAGACGAACGCCTCGGCAACTTCGGCGGCGTAGACTTCGCGGCCTAGCAGGTTGCCGCTCATATAAGTTTCTTCCGAGACACCGCGGGCTTTGGAGCGTGCCGCGACCATGTCGTCGGTGAGCAGACCGGAGCGCACGCGGTCGGCGTTCACGGCGTTGGCGCGTATGCCGTCCTTGCCGTGGTCGAGGGCGTATTGGCGCACGAGGAACAAAGTTGCGGCCTTGGGCAATCCGTAGGGGCCGAAATCCTTGCCCGGATTCACCGCCTGCTTGGACGTGTTGAACAGCAGGCAGCCATAGGTGTTCTGCGCGCGCATGATCTTCACCGCGGCCTGCGCCACGCTTTGGTGCGCGAAGAAGTTCAGCTCGAACGATTTGCGCAGCACTTCGTCTTCGACCGAACCGATATTGCCCTGCCACGCGGCACCAGCGTTGGAGACGACGATGTCGACACCACCGAACGCTTCCACAACCTTGTCGAACGCGGCGCGCACGCTGTCCGGATCGGTGACGTCGCACTGGATCGCGAGCGCGTGCTTGTGCACGGCCTTTGCGGCCTTCACCGCCATGTCGTGGTCGCGGTCGAGGATCGCGATCTCCGCGCCCTCCGCCGCCATTGCCTTCGCTGTGGCCGCGCCGATGCCCGAGCCGCCGCCGGTGATCACGCAGACCTGGCGTGACAGCGATTTCTCATTGGACTTGCCGAGCTTGGCCTGTTCCAGCGACCAGTACTCCACCTCGAACATATCGTTCTCGGAGATGCATTTGTATTCGCCGATCGCTTCCGCGTCGGTGATGACCTCGATCGTGTTCTCGGCGATATCGGCGGCGATGGCGGCGTCCTTCGCCGTGGCGCCGAGACCGAACATGCCGACGCCGGGCACCAGCACCACGCGCGGTAGCGGATCGAGTTCTTTCTTCTTCGGCGTCGAGGTCGCGTTGTTGCGCGCGAAATAGTCGTGATAGTGCGCGACGAACTTTTCGACCGCCTCTTGAACCTGCGCCTTCCAGTCGTCGAGCTTGTGCGCATCTGGCGCGGGCACGACCAGCGGCCAGTTCTTGGTGCGGATCGTGTGGTCGGGTGTCACCACACCGACCTGGCTGTAGCGCGCAAGATCGGCGCCATTCACATAGCTCAGGATCGTCGGGTTGGTGCGGAAGCACAGGATCTGACGCTTCGCGGTGCCCGCCATGGAATTCTTTTCGATCGCGACCGCGCCGCGCAGGATCGGCGCGATGTCGGCGACCTTGGCGACATGCTCCGGCAATTTCGCGGGCTTCAGCAGCTTGCGATCCTTCTGAAGACGCTGTTCCGCGAGCGTGACAAACTCGATCATCTTCTCGTAGGCGGTCTTCGCATCCTCGGCGAAGGTGAAGATGCCGTGCTTCGGCAGGATCAGGCCTTCGACTTTCGGATTGGCGTCGAACACATCGGCCACCGCTTTCGCCAGCGTGAAGCCGGGAATGAAATACGGCACATAGGCGACACGCGAGCCGTAGATCTCGCGCGCGGTCTTCTCGCCATCGGGCTGATCGGTGATCGCGAGCACCGCGGTCGAATGGGTGTGGTCGATGAACTTGTGCGGCAGGAACGCGTGCAACAAGGTCTCGACGCTCGGGTTCGGCGCGGACGCATCCAACAGATTGATGCGCTGGAAATTGACCATGTCCTCATCGCCGAGGGTGTTGAGGCGGCGCAGACGGCGCAGCTCATGCAACCGCACCGCGGGCAGGCCCTGCGGCTCGATATTGCCCATGTCCCAGCCGCTACCCTTCACGCAGAGCACATCGACGTCTTCGCCGAGCTGGTCTTTCGCGGTGGTCTTTACAGACGTGTTGCCGCCGCCGTGGAGCACGAGTTTCGGATCGGACCCGAGCAGCCGCGTCGTATAGGTGCGCAGCGCGAGCTCCTCGCTCACACCCTGCGCCGCATAGCGCTTCACAAAATCTTGTGCCTCGGAGTCCGAAAAACGCGACTGCATGATATTTGAAATCCACTTCTCAACAATTTTTGCCGAAGGGCGGGTCCGCGCCACCCTGTACAGGGCCGTCAGGTGGCGGGGAAGAGGCTGCGTAGGCCCTGCTCCGTCGCGGCGCAAGTGCCTCGTTCGGTGATGAAACCTGTAACGAGACGCGCCGGCGTGACGTCGAAACCGGGGTTGGCAGCGGGCGAACCCGGCGCCGCGATCTCGACCGTCGCGAGTGTTCCAGATGGGGTGCGCCCGGTCATTTTCAAGAGCTCGTCAGCCGATCTTTCTTCGATCGGAATGTCGCGGCCGTTTGAGAGCGTCCAGTCGATCGTCGAAGACGGCAGCGCGACATAGAACGGAACATTGTTGTCCTTCGCGGCGAGAGCTTTGAGATAAGTTCCGATCTTGTTGGCGACATCGCCGTTCGACGTGACACGGTCGGTTCCGACGATGCAGAGATCGACGCGGCCTTCTTGCATGTAGTGGCCGCCGGCGTTGTCGGCGATGATCGTGTGCTTCACGCCATGCGCGCCGAGTTCATACGCGGTGAGCGAGGCGCCCTGGTTGCGCGGCCGCGTCTCATCCACCCACACATGGATCGGGATGCTGGCGTCATGCGCCATGTAGATCGGCGCCAGCGCCGTGCCCCAGTCGACGCAGGCGAGCCAGCCCGCGTTGCAATGGGTGAGCACGTTGAGCGTCGCGCCGTTCTTCTTCGCCGCCGCCTCTTTCAGAATCTTGAAGCCGTGCTCACCGATGGAGTGGCACACAGCGACATCCTCATCCGCGATCTTCGCGGCTTCGGCCCAGGCCATCGCGGCGCGCTGCTCGCGCGGCTGGTTGCGCAGCATGTCGCGCATGCGCTTCAGCGCCCAGCGCAGATTGATCGCGGTCGGCCGCGTCTCGGCCAAGATATCGTGCGCGCAGTCGAGCGCCTCGTCCGAGGCATCCACACGCATCGCCAGCGCAATGCCGTACGCCGCCGTCGCCCCGATCAGCGGCGCACCGCGTACGATCATCGCCTTGATCGCATGCGCCGCGTCTTCCATCGACGCGAGCTCGAGCGTCTCGAACGCGTGCGGCAGCTTCGTCTGGTCGATGATGCCGACCTTGTCGTCGCCGATGGGCCAGATGGTGCGCCAGGGCTTGCCGTGGATCTTCATATCAATCCCAACTTGTCATCCCCGGCCGAGCGCTGCGGCAGCAGCGCGAGGGGAAGGGGACCCAGGTGGTTAAACGATCGCGATCCCAAAAAGAATTCCAAATTTGCGTCACTTCCAAGACCGAAAGGCCTGGGTCCCCTTCCCTCGCCGCGTCCGTACGCTGCCGCTACGGACCGGCTCGCCGGGGATGACAATCGCGCTAATGCCCCTCGAAGCTGACTAGCGCCTTCACGTCCTGGCCGAAGGCGCGGATTTTGTCGGCGCCGCCGAGTTCAGGCAGGTCCACAAGGAAGCAGCAGCCGATCACCTTCGCGCCCGCGCGCTGCATCAGCTTGATTGCGGCGAACGCCGTGCCACCGGTGGCGATCAGATCGTCCACGATGATGACGGCGTCGCCCTGCTTCACCGCGTCGATATGAATCTCAATCCGGTCCTTGCCGTATTCGAGATCGTAATCCTCGCCCAGTACGCCGTAGGGCAGCTTGCCCTTCTTGCGGATCGGCACGAAGCCGACGCCGAGCTGATGCGCGATCGCGCCGCCCAGGATGAACCCGCGCGCCTCGATGCCCGCAACCTTGTCGATCTTCACGCCTTTGTAGTGCGCAACCATCTGGTCGATGGTGGCGCGGAACGCCTCGGCATCGCCGAACAGGGTCGTGACATCGCGGAACATGATTCCGGGCTTCGGGAAATCGGGGATCGTGCGGATGGCGGATTTGATGTCCATGACAGCCTCAGTGTTTTCGTGGCGGAACAACGTCAAACGAAATAACAAAATCCGGTTCGACAACCTTTTGATCGGACTTCATTTCATAGAAATCGTGCTTCGCGGAATAGTCGTCCAATTCAAAGGGCGGAAGATTGTAGTCTTCGCCGTTGCTGAGCTTCAGCAGAACACCCTTAGTTTCGTGAGTAGATACGATGGTCCCGAACATGTCCGTGAAAGAGAGCGGCTTTCCGGCTTCGTCACATTCGGTTATCCCGACAAGAACTGTTTTCCTGATGTGGTCGTTGTTGCTCAACGGTCTTTACCAAGAACCCGTCCCGCCACGGCATCGAGCTTCGCGAACAGCGCTTGATCGCGCTTTTCCGGGGCGGTGATGAAGGCGGTGTCGAGGACGTTGTCGATGGCGGGCGACGGCTGGCGATCGGGGCCGAGCTTCGGCGCGACGGCCATCACGAGCTTGCGCGCGTTTTCGGCGTTCCCGCTCAGCACCTTGATCACCTGATCGACGGTGACGTGGTCGTGGCTCGGGTGCCAGCAATCGTAATCCGTCACCATGGCGACGAGCGCGTAGGGCAGCTCCGCCTCGCGCGCGAGCTTGGCTTCCGGCATCGCGGTCATGCCAATCACCGAACACCCCCAGGATTTGTAAAGCAGCGATTCCGCGAGCGAGGAGAATTGCGGGCCTTCCATCGCCAGATACGTGCCGCCGACGGCGTGCCGGATGTTCGCCTCGCGCGCGGCGTCCGCGAGCGCCTTCGACAGCTTCGAACACACCGGATGCGCCATCGACACATGGGCGACGAAACCGGGGCCGAAGAAGCTCTTTTCGCGGTTATGCGTGCGGTCGATGAATTGGTCGACGACCACGAACATACCCGGCGGCAGTTCTTCCTTGAACGAGCCGCAGGCCGAGACCGAGATCACGTCGGTCACGCCGGCGCGTTTCAGCGCATCGATGTTGGCGCGGTAGTTGATCGAAGTCGGCGTCTGGATATGGCCGCGGCCATGGCGCGGCAGGAACACAAGATCGACGCCCTTGAATGTGCCGAACAGAAGCTCGTCCGACGGCTCGCCCCATGGGCTGGTTACGCGCTGCCAGCGCGCATTCTCAAGGCCCGCGATGTCATAAACGCCGCTGCCGCCTATAATTCCGAGGACTGTCTTTGTCATGGCGGGCTTTTAGCACGCCCGTGTGTCACCGCAATTGCCAGGTATCGCCCTTGTGGACGAGCGTCATGGGGCGCGGCTTTCCGGACGGTTCGGCGGCATAGACGCCGACTGTCACGCTATCGTTGCCGCTCCAGCGCCCGCAGACCGAATTGCGATCATCCTTCCATTCCTGCACGTAGCGGCCAGGTGCGACGCGCCAGACCGCAGCGCCGCCACCGTTCATCTCATCGACGCGGCAGGTGAGAAAGCGCTTTCCGTCCGGTGAGAAATGCGGCGGCCCGTCGACGCTGTGCTGTTTGCCGTTCGCCATCTCGATCAGGAGGATCTCGTGGTTTTCGTCCTCGAGCTTCTCGACAACAAAAATGCCGCGAGACGGCAGAACCGCGGCAAGCTTGTAATTCGCGCAAGGCTCCTCCTCCGCCACCGTGCAGCGGTTGCGCAGGCGCACAGTCTTGCCGTCGTCGAGCGTCAGAACGAGCGTGTCTTTCTCCACCCGTGCGCGCGAGCCTGCCAGCGTGAGCGGGTCTGGCTTGACGTCATCTTTGCCCATGAGCTCGGCTTCGGCGTTGGCGATCTGTGCGTCTTCGGTTGCCGGCGAAATCGCCGCCAACGCCATGGACAGGAACAGTGCGTGCATCGTCTTCCCCCTCTCTCGCGCCATGGGCGCGTCGCAGCCCAAGAGTATGACAGGGCTGCAATCTTCTCGCGCCTGTTTCCTGACGAATTGATTGGGACAATCTGACAGCCGCGTAAGGGCTGTTGCGAATTGTCTTCGCCGTGGGCTTCGCAACAAAGCGACACTCCCAACGACCTCAAAGCCGCAACGGCGGGATTCGCATGCCGCGTTCAAGGTCGGATACGCGGGGGGGCACCGGGCATGCTGGAAAATCTGGACGAGAACGCCATTCGCGCCGCATTCGCGCAGCCGAACAATGACGGCTCGTTTCCGGAGGCCTTTCGCGACTACCTGCGCGCGCTCGGTATGCGTCGGCCGTCCGTCATCCTCGCCTTTCCGCCCAAGGCAGCCGGCACGTTCCTGCGGACGGCCGCCATCGTGGCCGTGGAGGGTCAACTCATCCGCGCCGTACATGCGCAAGGTGGCCGCGACGCACAGCCTTACCTGCCGATGTTCCTGTCCTATTTGTGTGGCGAGTTCGGCGAGGCGCCGCTGGTCACGCACATGCATCTGCAAGCGCTTCCCGCCAACCGGCATTTCTTCGACGCGCTTGGCCTGCGCCCGGTCATCATGCTGCGCAGCATCACCGACATGCTCGCCTCCTATCGCGACATGCTGGATGCCGATCCGGCCGCGCGCGCCGATGGGCTCAACTGCACCATCCCCGCCGGCTATTCCGAATGGAGCAAGGCCGCCAAGAGCGAGTTCCTGATCGACGTGCTGGCGCCCTGGTATGTCGGCTATTACGCCACATGGCTCGACTACGCGCGCGCGGCGCCGGGGCGGGTCTGCATGCTCACCTATCGCGATTTCCTCGACTCGCCGGCCGAGACCCTGTCGGCATTACTCGATCACGCGGACATGCCGGTGTCGCGCGCGATATGCGATGCGGCGATCGCCGAGACATGGGCAGAGCGCGGCGAACACCGCTTCAATCTTGGCGAATGCGGGCGCGGGAGGCTCTATTTCACGGCCGAACAGGCGGCGCGGCTCAGGCAGATGCTCTCGTATTATCCCATCCTGCGCGAACGGGAAGGCGAACTGCTCTGAGCCTTCAAGGCTAGTGCGCGTCTTTCCAGACCCGGCGATAGGAGAGGAACAGCAGGCCCGACAACAGCACCATGAACGCCATGACGCCGAGACCGATATGCTTGCGCTCTTCCATCTTGGGCTCTGCGGCCCAGGTCAGGAAGGTGACGACGTCATGCGCCTCCTGGTCGACCGTGGCTGGCGTGCCGTCCGAATAGGTGACGGAATCGGCGCGCAGCGGCGGCGGCATGGAGATGTTCCGGCCCGCGAAATATGGGTCGTAATACTTGCCGTCAAGCACCTTGAAGCCGTGCGGCACCGGCGAACCGTCACCCGTGACGATCGAATAGACGTATTGCGGGCCACCCTCGCGCGCCTTGACGATCAGCGAAAGGTCGGGCGGCAGCGCACCGCCATTGTTCGCGCGCGCCGCGTTCTCGTTCGGGAACGGCGGCGGGAAGTGGTCGGCGAGGATGCCGGGGCGCGTCAGCGGCTGGCCTTTGTCGTCCGTCGTCTCGCCCTTGTCGTTGGGCTCGGCCGGGATCTTGTAGCCGGCGGCAATCGCCTTTGCCTGCGCTTCGCTGAAGCCGAAGGTCAGGTCGTGGAACGCGACGCGGTTCAGGCTGTGACAGGCGGAGCAGACTTCCTTGTAGACCTGGAAGCCGCGCTGCCAGGCCGCGCGATCGAAGGTGCCGACGGGGCTTTCGAACGACCAGTGCACGTCTTTCGGCGGCAGCGGCTCGCTCATGTCCTGGGCGAACGCGGTGGTGCCGGCGAGCAGCAGACCGGCGAGTGCGAGGGAAAGGGTTTTCATTTCCGGCATCCTCACTCGGCGGCGTTGAGCACAGGCTGCGCGATCGAGGCCGGCAGCGGCTTGGGTGTTTCGAACAGGCCGAGAAGCGGCATGATCAACCAGAAGAAGGCGAAGTAGAAGAGCGTACCGACGCGCGCGATCCAGACCAGCGGAATGGCGGTGTG
>Ga0335075_10001330_pt1 | contig 40864 bp, 38 predicted proteins | sample Lox_Sample_24_FD_206723 | JGI IMG/M metagenome (GOLD analysis project Ga0335075, IMG submission 206723) | Soil microbial communities from Loxahatchee National Wildlife Refuge, Florida, United States - Lox_Sample_2.4 | ecosystem: Environmental > Terrestrial > Soil > Wetlands | place: USA...
GTTTGGGCTCACCCCTTTCCCGATTGGGTTGGGGGGGGGGGGGGGGGCCCCCCGGGGGGGGGGTCCGGGGGGGGGGGGGGGGGGGGCACGGGGGGGGGGGGGGGGGCTACTGGGCGGCGTCGCCGGCGATGCCGAAGCTGGACAGGCGGCGGACGGCGAGCCAGAGGGCGCCGATGGTCACGAGGATGCCCATGACCAGGGCGGTGTCCAGGCTCAGGCCGGCTCCGAGTGCGGGGTCGCGGTCGATACCGTTGGCGATGCCCAGGGCGTAGTGGCCGACGGACAGGATGCGCACGCCGCCGATGAGGTTGGACAGCAGGCCTTCCCAGACCAGCACGTACAGCAGGCCAATCGCGACGGCGCGAGTGGTCAGCGCCGAGCACATGACGAAGACGGCGGTGTAGATCACCGAGCCGACCAAGGCCCCGACGAACAGGGCGATCGCGAGCTTGCTCCCCGTGCCCGGGGCGATCAGCCCGGCGATCAGCTCGGGGATGGCGGTGAACGTCATCGCGAGCACGGCGGCGATGGTGAACTTGGTTAGGATCACCGACAGCCGGCTGACCGGGGTGGCGAGCAGGTGGACGATGGAGCCGTCGTCCACCTCGGCGCCGAGCACGCTGGTGCCGATGATCAGCGCGGTCAGCGGCACCAGCACAGAGAAGCCGAAGTCGCCGAGGATCTCCCCCGGCCACGACTGGCTTGGCGCGTGGGAGGACCGCAGGATGATCGTCAGGCCGATGAGGATGATCGGCGGGAGCGCGAAGAGCAGGGCCCGGCGGCGGCCGAGCGTCGCGCGCAGCGTGATCGCCGCGACAGTGGAGTTGAACACGTGAAGAGTCCCCTCAGTTGCTTATGAGGTAGCTGAAGACGCTTTCCAGCGACTCATCGGTCGGCAGCAACTCGCGCAGCCGGACGCCCTGGTCGCGGGTGAGCGTGGCGATCGACGCGGTGAACGCGCCGTAGTCCGTGGTCCGAACGGACAAGCCCTTGCTGGTGATCTCAACGGCCGCCACGTCCGGCTGGGCCATGAGCGCCGCGGCGAGGCGGCGGTCGTCGGAGGACTGGACGCTGAAGACGTGCGGGCGGCTGGTCATGAGCCTGCGGATCTCGCGGAAGTCACCGGAGGCAGCGAGGCGGCCGGCCACCATCACCTGGATGGTGCCAGACAGCCGCTCGACCTCCTCCAGGATGTGCGAGCTGAACAAGATGACCCGGCCCTGGTCCCCCAGCCGGACGAGCAGGTCCATCATGTGCAGCCGCTGGCGCGGGTCCATGCCGTTGAAGGGCTCGTCGAGGAGCAGGATCTCCGGGTTGTGCACGAGGGCGGCGGCCACCTTGATGCGCTGGCGCATGCCCTTGGAGTAGGTGGAGATCTTCCGGTTGGCCGCGGCCGCCATCTCGGTCATCGCGATGGCTTCCGCGGTGGCCTGCGCGGGGTTCCTCAGCTTGTGCAGCTTCGCGCTGGCCAGCACGAACTGCTCGCCGGTCAGGAACGCGTAGACCGAGTCCCGCTCGGGGACCAGGCCAAGCCGATCGTAGACCCCGGGGTTGCGCCAGGACGGCCCGCCCGCGACGGTGAGCTCGCCCCGGGAGGGCGCGAGGAACCCGGCGATCATGTGCAAGATCGTCGACTTGCCCGCGCCATTGGGGCCGAGCAGCCCGGTGACGCCGGGGCCGATCGACATGCTGACGTCGTTGACCGCCACGACGTTGCCGTACCAGCGGCTGACGTTGCGCAGCTCAACGGTGGTACGGGCCGCGGCGGGCCGCGGCGGGCCGGCCGGCGCCTCGGCCGGCGCGGGAGTGGGAGCAGGCGTGGTCACGAGAGGGCCGCCTTCCGGTAGCGGACGACCAGGCCGTACAGGCAGCCGGCCACGAGCGCGATGAGGACGATGAGGTAGACGAAGCCGAAGGCATGCGGGTCGGGCACCTGGCCGTTCTTCAGCGGGGCACCGAACCAGGTGCGGATGCCGTCCATGAGCGTGTAGGGGCTGAACAGGCCGCCGATCTTGACCCCCGTCGGGGTGGGCGGCACGGTGGCCTGGATGGGGCCAGGACCGGGGCCAGGGCCCGCGGCGCGGTGCAGGCCGCCGACCTGGGCCACCTCGGCCTGGACGATGATGCTGGCCAGCACCCAGGTGAGGAACAAGAAGATCGCGATCGCGCCGGTGGCGAACGCCCGCCTGCCAGAGAGCGAGGCGAGGAACAGCCCGATCGCGGCCAGGACGACGGCCCACATCAGGCCGATGAGCAGGCCGGGGAACAGCGCCTGAGTCTCATGCCAGATCTGGCTGCCGCCGTGCAAGCTGGCGATGGTGCCGAGGTAGAGGGCGATCAGCGGCACCCACATCATCACCAGGCAGGCGGAGAAGAACGCGATGAACTTGGCCGCCGGGTAGTCGGCGGGCCGCAGCGGCCGGGAGAAGTACAGCGGCAGCACCCGGCTGCGCAGGTCGCGGGAGACCAGTTCCGGTGCCTGCACCGCGACGAAGATAAGCATGCCGAAGATGCGCAGGTCCGGACGGTAGGTGTCGTAGTCGAGCAGGCGCTGCCCACCGCCCGAGACGACGTCGGCGTTAATGATGGCCGGCAGGCACAGCACGATCAGGATAAGGAACGGGACAATCTTGGCCTTGAAGCTGCGCCCGAAGCCGAACGCGGCACGGAAGCTGCTGGCGGCCAGGGACCTGATGATCGCCGCGCGGCCAAGGCGAGGGCCGTCGTAGCGCTTGTACCCAAGGTCATGGATGACGCTCTCGGTGTTAACTGACATGGGATGCCTCCTGGGCCACGTCGCCGCTCAAGGCACCGACCGCATCGTCGTGGAAGAGCTCCTCGACCTGGTGGCGGCGCTGCTCTAGCCGGGACAGCGGCAGCCGCAGGTCAGCGACAGCGTCCCTGACCGTGTCGTAGGTGTCGTCGCCGCCCAGCGGGACCAGCACCTGGGTCCGCTGCTGGGGCACGGACTTGGGCTGCAAGCCGCGGCGGGCCAGGTCGGCGATCAGCGCGTCGATGCCCTCCTCGACCTCGACCAGCAGCACCTGGCTCACGCCGGTGAAGCTGGAGATGGAGTCGGCGCGCAGCAGCTTGCCGCCCTCGACCGCCACGAGATGATCGCAGACCCGCTCGATCTCGCTCAGCAGGTGCGAGGCGACCACGATCGAGATGCCGAACTCGTGGCCGATCCGCTCGATGAGCTCGAGCATCGCGGTGCGGCCGGCCGGGTCCAGGCCGTTGGTCGGCTCGTCGAGCAGCAGCAGGCGCGGGTCGCCCGCCAGCGCCTGGGCCAGCTTGACCCGCTGCTTCATGCCGGTGGAGTACGTGCCGATCTGGCGGTACCGCTCCTCGTGCAGGCCGACGTGCCGCAGCGCCTCCGCGGCCCGCTCCTTGGCGGCGGTGGCCGGGATGCCGGACATCCGGCCCATGTGGGTAACGAACTCGGTGGCCGAGACATCCACCGGCAGGCAGTCATGCTCGGGCATGTAGCCGACGAGCTGGCGGATCTTCTCGCCCTCGGTGACGCAGTCATGGCCCAGCACCCGCGCGGTGCCGCCGGTCGGGGCAAGCAGCCCGAGCAGCGTCTTGATCAGGGTCGACTTCCCGGCGCCGTTCGCGCCGATCAGCCCGGTGACGCCGGGCGAGAAGGTCACGGTCAGCCCGTGCAGGGCGGTCACGCCGCCAGGGAAGACCTTGGTGAGCCCGATGGTGTCGATGACAGCTGTCTCGATCACCCCAGGCGGTGATGGTTTCATGGCATTTAGCCTGTCAGCAAGACGGGCCGACGGCGTCATCCTGGACGGTGAGATTCGGGCCAGCAGGGATGGCTGTCAGCTACATACCGCGGGCTACGCCCGCAGGATGACGCGCGAGGCCCAGCTGGCGGATAACGTAATATCGTGAGCTCCGGAGTAGCGTGTCAGCCTCGGCCACCGCTGACGAAGCGGATGCGGCGTGGGCACTGGATGGCGATCGACTTCGTGGTGGCCGGCTTCCTTGCGCTGTGCGCGCTGGCCGCCGGCTTCCACGCCGGCGTCGGGCCCGGCATCAACACCCACCGCGTTCCGGCGGCGGTGGTGTACGCGGGCGTGGTCTTCCTGGCCGTGGGGCTGCGCAGGCTCGGCCCGCTGCCCGCCTTCGGCGTGCTCGCGGCGGTCGTCGCGCTGGCCTGGGTGTACTCCTCTGTCGGCACCGCGTCGGTGGCGCTGATCGGCATGGCCTACGTGCTGTACCTGGTGACGGCGACCAGCACCAGGCGAACCGGGATCGCCGCGCTGGGCCTCGGCCTGGCCGAGATCGCCGCCATCGTGGTCGCCATCCACAACCATGTCGTGATCAACGGGTCGGCCCTGGGGTTCCCCGGGACGTTCGGCATGATCGTCGGCTGGCTGACCGGCTACTCGGTGCGGCAGCGGCGGGCCTACATCGACGTGCTGCAGGTGCAGGCGGCCAGCAGCGCGGTGGCACAGGAGCGGCTGCGGATCGCGCGCGAGCTGCACGACGTGGTGGCACACAGCATGAGCGTCATCGCCGTCCAGGCGGGCTTCGGGCAGTACGTGATGGACAGCCCCGGCCGACACGCGGGAGGCGCTTGGCGCCATCCAGGCCACCAGCAGGGAGGCCCTGGCCGAGCTGCGCCGGATGCTCGCGGTGCTGCGGCAGCAGGACGGGACCGCGACCGCGGCCCCGCTGGCGCCCGAGTGCGGCCTGGCCGAGCTGGACCGGCTCGTTTCCCGTACCTGCCTGGCCGGGGTCCAGGTCACCCTGACCCGGCTGGGGATCCCCAGGGACCTGCCCGCCGGGATGGACGTGTCGGCGTTCCGCATCATCCAGGAGTCGCTGACCAACGTAGTGCGGCACGCGGGCGGCGGTGCCCGCTGCGCCGTCACGGTGGCCTTCGAGCGGGACGCGCTTGGCATCGAGGTCAGCGACGACGGCGGGCAGGACGAGCGGCACTCCCCCGCCCCCCCCGTACCCGTACTTCACCGGCTCGGGTCACGGCCTCATCGGCATGCGCGAGCGCGCCCACCTGTGCGGTGGCACCCTCAACGCGGGCCCGCTGCCCGGCGGTGGCTTCCGGGTCTGGGCGCGGCTGCCAACGCCCGTGCTGGCCGCCGCGCAGGCCCGCGCGGTTGCGCCCGAGCCCGAGCTTGAGCTCATCCCGTGACGATTTCCGTCGCGGTCGCCGACGACCAGGCGCTGGTCCGGGCCGGGTTCTGCGGGATCATCGAGGCGACAGACGGCCTGACCGTCGTCGGCGAGGCCGAGAACGGGATCAAGGCGGTCGAGGTGGCGCGCACGGCCCATCCCGATGTCGTGCTGATGGACGTCCGGATGCCGGTGCTCGATGGCATCGAGGCCACCCGCCAGATCACCTCGGGACCGGAGACGGCCAGGACGCGGGTGATCATCTTGACCACGTTCGACCTGGACGAGTACGTGTTCGCGGCGCTGCGCGCCGGGGCAAGCGGCTTCCTGCTCAAGGACACGCTGCCCGCCGACTTGCTCACCGCCATCCGGGTGGTGGCGGCGGGCGAGGCGCTCCTGGCGCCGAGCATTACCCGCCGCCTCATCAGCGAGTTCTCCCGGTCTCCCGTGACGGCGCCGGCCACGGCCGCCGCCTGCTCCCAGCCGGACGGCGTCAGCAGGCTGCTGACCGATCGGGAGCGCGAGGTGCTGCGGCTGGTCGCCACCGGGCTGTCCAACGCGGAGATCGCCGAGCGGCTGTTCATCTCGCCCGCCACCGCCAAGACCCATGTGGCCCACCTGCTGACGAAGCTGGACGCCCGCGACCGGGTCCAGCTGGTGATCATGGCCTACCAGTCGGGGCTGGCCAGCCCGGGCTGAGCGGGCAAGCACGAGCCGCCCCAGCGTGGCAAGAAGCAGGGAAAGGCGAACGGCCCTAGCCTGCTCGAGCAGGCCAGGGCCGTTCGGCCACAATGGGGTCAGTGCTTGAACGCGCCCCGGTAGTACTCGAAGACGAATCCCACGGCGGCGAAGAACATCGACACCACGCCGATCAGGAACAGCCACCAGCCGATCGCGAAGCCAGTCGCGGTAACCGCCCCGGCCAGGCCGACCCAGAAGGGCCACCAGGAGTGCGGGCTGAAGAAGCCCAGCGACCCGGTGCCCTCGTGGACCTCGGCGCTGGGGTTGTCATCGGGCCGCAGCGGAAGCCGACGCCCGGTGAACAGGACGTAGAAGCCTGCGAGCAGGGCCAGTCCGACGCCGAGGGCGATCAGGACCGTGCCGGTCGGGTCGTACGACAGGTACCAGTAGACGACGTCAGCCGCGATCAGGAAGACGCCTAGGCCGATAAAGAGCCAGCCTTCGACCTTCATGTGTAAGACAGCTCCCGACTACTTCTCGGCCGCATCGAGCGCGGGGATGGTCTGAGACAGGTCACGCGACGCGCGGCCGCCGACGATGTGCGGGTAGTGCAGGTCGAACGCCGGGCGCTCGGAGCGGATCCGCGGGATGCGGTAGAAGTTGTGCCGCGGCGGCGGGCAGGAGGTGGCCCACTCCAGCGAGGAGGAGTAGCCCCACGGGTCCTCCTCGGTCACCTTGGCGCCGAACCGCGCGGTCACGTACACGTTCCAGATGAACATCAGCACCGAGATGGCCAGCAGCCACGAGCCGACGGTCGAGATGATGTTCAGCGTGGTCACGTCGCCCGGCAGGAACGGGTAGTTGGCGGTGCGGCGGACCTGGCCCTGCACTCCGGTCCAGTGCTGCACAAGGAACGTCATGTTGAACCCGATGAACAGGAACCAGAACTGGAGCTTGCCCAGCTTGGAGTTGAGCATCTTGCCGGTCATCTTGGGCCACCAGAAGTAGAACCCGGCGAACATCTCGAACAGCACGGTGCCGGCCAGCACGTAGTGGAAGTGGGCCACCACGAAGTAGGAGTCGGAGACGGCGAAGTCCAGCGGCGGCGACGCCAGGATGATGCCGGTGATGCCGCCGAACAGGAACACGATCAGGAACCCGATCGTGTACAGCATCGGCGGCTCGAACGTGAGCTGGCCGCGCCACATGGTGCCCGCCCAGTTGAAGAACTTCACGCCGGTGGGGATGGCGATGAGCAGCGTCATGAAGGAGAAGAACGGCAGCAGCACGGCGCCGGTGGTGAACATGTGGTGCGCCCACACGGTCATGGACAGGCCGGCGATGGAGATGGTGGCGGCGATCAGGGTCTTGTAGCCGAACAGCGGCTTGCGGCTGAACACCGGGATGATCTCGGTGGCGATGCCGAAGAACGGCAGCGCCAGGATGTACACCTCGGGATGGCCGAACCACCAGAACAGGTTCTGCCACAAGACCGCCCCGCCGCTGTTGGCCGCGAAGACCTGCGCGCCAAGGCGACGGTCGATCTCGAGCACGAGCAGCGCCGCGGCCAGTACCGGGAACGCCATCAGGATCAGCATCGAGGTGAGCAGCGCGTTCCAGGTGAAGATCGGCATGCGGAACATCGTCATGCCGGGCGCGCGCATGGCAAAGATTGTCGTGATGAAGTTGACGCCGCCGAGGATCGTGCCGAACCCGGACAGCGACAGCCCCATGATCCACAGGTCAGCGCCGATTCCCGGGGCATACTGTGTGCTGGTCAGCGGCGAGTAGGCGTACCAGCCGAAGGAGGCCGCGCCGTCAGGGGCGAGAAAGCTCATGAAGATCATGAGGCCGCCGAACGTGAACAGGTAGTAGCTCAGCAGGTTGAGCCGCGGGAACGCGACGTCAGGCGCCCCGATCTGCAGCGGGATGAGCTCGTTGCCGAAGCCGACGAACAGCGGGGTCGCGAACAGCAGCAGCATGATCGTGCCGTGAATGGTGAACAGCTCGTTGTACTGCTGGTCGGAGAAGACGGAGTTATTCGGGCCAAGCAGCTGGATGCGGATCAGCATCGCCATGACCCCCGCGAGCGCGAAGAACACGAACGAGGTGATCAGGTACATATGCCCGATGATCTTGTGGTCCGTGGAGGACAGCCAGTCCGCCAGGATCGATCCCTTGCGCTGCGTGCGCGCCGTCACCGCCGCCGGCGCCTGGCGAGTGGTTGTCACTAATGCCCCCCCTGACACAGTGTGTACTAATGACCGGCGCGAGCAGAATTGTTGCCATTAATGCGTACATTGCAGCTGGTCACGGCGCTGCGCATGGCAGGGCCCAATTCTATAGACGCGCTGCGCAAACAATATCGCCGATCCGCAGGCGACTCGTGGTGGCCCCCCAATGTGGCGGCCCCGGGGGAGCGGAAATGCCTTAGTTAGCCAGGAAAGGCACTAGTCGGCCAGGAAAGGGCGCATCCGTTCACTGGCAGGCCGACTTGGGAACCTGGATACGGTACAAGTCGCCGGTGCCGTCCACCACTGCACCAGAAAAATGGTGCTGCTCTATCCAGAGGTTGTACGCCTTTTGCTCGACGGGAATGGTGTGCGAGCGGATGAGCCAGATCGCGGTGCAGCCATGTTCCCGTGACTGGGCAAGTGCCTGGGTCATGGCCGCGTCGACCCCAGCCGGAGTGCGGCTGAGGGCCATGACGATGCGTGGCTGGCTTGAGTAGTAGGCCTCGTACCCCTGGATGATCGTGCTGTCAGGCTCACGAGACAGCTGTCCCTCCGGCCAGTAGTAGGCGAACCCGAAGTTGCTGTCCTGGGCCAGGACGATCACGTCGTTGGAGGCGGCATGGCCAGCCACGTACTGGGTGACGGACTTCATGCTCTCGTAGGGGATCGGATGAGCGCGCACGGACGGCAGTGCGACCACCACGAATCCGGCCACCGCCGCCATCGCCACCTCGATCGCGAGCAGGCCCTTGAGGAACGGCCACAGCAGCGAGCAAACCCCCGCCACCCCGATCGCGGCGACCACGGCGGTCACCGCGAACAGGAACGTTGACGTCCGCGCGTCGAGGAACGGGTACAGGCGCAGCGAGGCGATGAGGACCATCTCCGGCCACATGATCGCGACCGCGAGCGCCGTGGCTGGCCGGCCTCGCCAGAAGATGGTGACCACGCCGAGCGCGAACAGCAGGCCGCAGAGCCAGAGCGGCTTAATGCCGAAGTGCTGGACCAGGACCTGCAGGTGCGCGTGGATGAATCCGAGGAACGGGCGCACGCCACTATGGAGCGGCGGATAGTAGTTGGAAAAGTGCGGAGAGTACGTGAGCGAGGGCGTGACCGCCTGGGCGTCGAACGCCTTGTACACCGCGAGCATCAAGACTGCCGTGGCCGCGCCGGCCACGGCCGACTCCGCCAGCCGGCGCCAGTCGCGGCGCACGAGCTGGATGACGCACACCGCGGCGAAGGCAGCGGCGCCCATGAACGCGACCGTGTCGCTGAATAGCATGCCGCCCCAGGTGACCACGGACAAGGTGGCCAGCATCCGCCGGGACCAGTTCCGCTCAAGCCGGGAGGTCACGGCGAGCACGAGCACCGCGAAGAAGGCATCGGTGGTGTACTGCTTCAGGTCATCGCGATCCAGCATCGCCGGGACCAGCAGCATGCCGATCCCGGCCAGCAGCCCGGCACAGACGGAGGCTTCCATGCGCGGCCAGTCAAGCCTGCGCGCGAACCAGTAGGCGACGATCACGGCGGCGCCGGCGAAGGCGAGCGGCACAATCCGGGCGCTCTGCGTCCCGCTTACCGTGAAGAACCTGATCAGCACGGAGAAGCCAATGGGCGTGCTGTTGGTCGTGGCGGGCAGCTGTGACAGCGGGAACTTGGTGGTGAGCGCGACCCAGTCCTCGTCGGTCCAGTAGGGCTGGCTGAAGATATAGCCCACGTCGTGGACCACGAGAACCATCAGCGCGATCACCAGGACGTTCAGGTTCTCCAGCGTCAGCCGGCGCCTCGCGGCCTGACCCCACAGCTGGGGGTCGGGACGGGTTAGGCCGAAGGCTCGCGCCCAGTGCCGCACGTCGCGGTGGCCCCGCGTGGCGACGTCAGGGGCAGGCACGCCATCTTCATCGACATCCGGCTGGCCGGAGGTCACCTTGCTCGGCTGCACGTCAGCTAGCTCCGCTCGCTACGTACAGCCGGGCGGGCCAGTCAAGAACACAACGAAGGGGTACAGAGACCGTCATAGGCTTAGGAACTTAACATATGTTTCTTGGAAAGATCTTAGGTTTGGCGGTGGGCCGTTCCCAGCGAACCGCGATTGCCCCATCCGGGTCTTCCTCGCCCGCGGGGAAAGGCCCGCGGCGCCCGGCGCGGCGCTTACCTGGTGGAGGACAGGACCATCACGTCGGGTGCGGCGGGCTGCGGGCCGCCTGGTGCGGTGACCTCATCCAGGGCGTCCTTCGTGCGCTCCGCGAACAGCACGAAGTGGAAGAAGACGAACCGCATGAGGAACGTGACGACGTTGCCGACGAAGTAGACCACCTCGACGAGCAGCACGTCCTTGAAGCCGTGCAGGTGCATCCACGCGGCCATGCGGTAGCCGAGCTTAGTGAACAGCGTTGAGATGACGGTCGCCACGACGAAGGCGGCCCAGAACGGGATAACCTCCCGCAGCAGGTCCGGCCTGCCCTTGCGCTCCCAGGCCCACCGGCTGAGCAGGTAGCTGACGATGGCCCCGGTGATCTGGCTGATCAGGGCCGTGGGAACCGACGTCAGGTGCCAGAGGCCAGCGCATACCGCCACCGTGATGAGGCTGGTCGCCAGGGCCACGCCCGCCACTCCCATGAACCGGATGAGGCGCATCGTGACGTTGCTGCGAAGCCAGCGCCGCAGGCTCGCGGCGGGCCGGTGGTTATGCGTGAGTGCCATGAACTTCCTACCGGATTGACTACCGTTGCGCGGGTAACCGTCACGGCACCGCGGGCTCGGGGGCCTCGCCTGGGCGCTGCGGGCGCTCGGCCCCGGGCATGATTCGGTCGTGTCCCGGTAAGCAGGGTATCTGGCTAAGCCTCCCGTGGCCGCGGCCTTGCCAAACCTCAGGTAACCCACAGCTTTCGCCCAGCTCGCTCACCGGGGCCAGGCTCGCCTCGCGCTAGCTGACGCAGATGCTCTGGCTGGCGGTGCGTCCCCGCAGGTGGGCCGGAGTGCCACCCGCCTGGCCTGGCGATGTCGATGGCGGGACGCCGAACTTCCCTGGCCGCTCGAGTGCGGCCGTCGGCTGGGTCCCCTCGGGCGGGAAGAGCGAAGCGCTCGCGGGCACGTCGTCGCGGAATGAGGCGAAGATCTCGCCGTCCTCCGGCTGGGTCCACAAGACGTTCGAGGTGTCGGCCGGGACGACATCGGCCCGCGGGAAGGTCGGCAGCGTGAACAGGGCGACCCTGCTCGACGGTATGCCGCGGAGGGACTGCTCCAGGCCGTACAGGCCGGTGACGCCGCCGAGCTGGCTGTCGATGGCCATCGAGCTCGTGGCCGCGTCAAGGAACCGGTAGATGGCCACCGGGTCGAGCAGCTTGCTCTTGGCCCGCGTGGTCAGCGCGGACATGAGTGCCTGCTGGCGGACTATCCGCTCAAGGTCGCTGCCATCCCCGATGTCCTGCCTGGCCCGTACGTAGGCCAGCGCCTGGTCTGGGGTGAGCCAGTGGTAGCCGGCCGACAAGACGATGCCGGAGTGCGGGTTGGTGAGCGCGGCCGGGTTGCACTCCTCGACGCCGCCGAGCGCGGCGACCATGTTCTTGAAGCCGGTGAAGCTGACCACGATGAAGTGGTCGACGTAGATGCCGGTGTCCTGCTCGATTGTCTTGACCGTGCAGGCGGCGCCGAGCGCCGTGTGGTTCCCGTAGAGGTTGCCGATCGCGTAGGCCTCGTTGATCTTGAACCGCGTGGGCGACGACATCTTGCCGTCGCCCATCATGCAGGACGGGATGCTCACCCACGAGTCACGCGGTATCGACATCACCTCGGCCCAGCGCCTGCTCGCCGGGATGTGGACGAGCATCATCGTGTCCGACTGGTCGGTCGCCCGGCTCGCGGCCGTCACGCCGGGCAGGCCAAGGCGCGTGTCGGACCCGAGGACCAGGATGTTCTCCGCCCGCGGGTGCAAGTCGGCCGGCTGGCGGCCGAGCAGGCCGCGGATGTTGGCCTGCGTGATGTTGCCGTTGAAGTGCCGCAGCATGCCGTAGCCAGCCAGCATCACCCCGACGAGGAGCGCAGCCAGGCTCCCCGTCGTCCAGGCCACGAGCTTTCGATGGCGGCGCACCCATAGTCTGCTCACGCTGAGTAATCTAACACACACTCAAAGTGATTTCCCGGCCGGGTATTACATGGCGCCTCCCGGTCGCCGCGATATTCTCGTGGAATGACAGCAGCCGATACCCGCCAGGCGCATTCGGGCATTAGGGTAAATGTCGGATGTGGACTCTCGGCTAGTTCTGAATGGCTTGAATTCGCCAATTCATCCGTCCAGGGACCGGAACTGGCAGGATTCGCGGCCATTGCCGGGGCGGGACGGCCTGACGTTCGTGAACCGGAGGTGGGGAGCGTCCATGTCGAAGCAGTCCGGCCGGGCTAGGCTGCCGGCCCGGGTGGCCGGGCAGTTCACCGTGGGGGCCAGTGTCGTAAGGCACGTCTGGGGCCATCCCGCCAACCAGGGGCGCCAGACGCGGGCGCTGCTGCGCGCCGCCGGGTACCAGGCTCGGGCCCGGCTGCTGCGCCGTCGCGCGACCGCCCGGCTCGGCGAGCGTTCCCGGCTCTGGGTTGACCTGCACCGCACGGCGGCCTCGGCGGTCTTGTACGCCAATCCGCCTGACCTGCCCGAGATGCTCGCGTGGCGGCGGGCGCTGCGGGCCGGCGACCTCTTCGTTGACGTGGGGGCGAACGTCGGAACCTACGCCATCTGGACCGCCGAGCTTGGCGCGGAGGTCATCGCGCTTGAGCCCGCCCCCGACACGTTCGCGCTGCTTGAGGAGAACATCGCGCTGAACGGGTACCCAGTGACGGCCATGCGGGCGGCCGCCGGTGATCACTGCGGGTGGGCCAGGTTCACCGCGGGCCTTGACACGGGGAACAGCCTGTCTCGCGACGGGCAGATAGTAACCCGGCTGGTGACGGTCGACTCGCTCATCGGGAGCCGCCCGGTGGCCGGGATGAAGATCGACGTCGAGGGATTCGAGATCGACGTGCTCCGTGGCGCCGCCCGCGCGCTCGCCGGGCACCGGATCGGCCTCATCCAGATCGAGTGGAACCAGATGTCCACGCTGGCCAAGGGGGCCGACCGCCAGCCCATCGCCGACCTGCTCGCCGGCCACGGCTACCAGTTGTACCGCCCGGACCCGACGGGGCAGCTCATCCCGGTCGCCGATCCAGGGTTCGGCGCCGATGTCTTCGCAAGCCCAGGACCGGAGGGATTCGCCTCATGAACACCACGCCAGCAGCCAAGTCGCGCAGGCGCTCGCACCGAACGCCGCGATATGTCCGCGACCGGACGCGCCAGATGCTCTACGAGCGCGCTCACCCGGAGGATCCGTGGCTCACTCCCGCCGCGATCAGGCTGCTTTCCACCTTGCTGCGCTCCACCGACCGCGGCGTGGAATTCGGTGCGGGGCGGTCGACCACCTGGCTCGCCGCGCGCGTCGGCGCCCTCACCAGCGTGGAGCACGACCCGCAGTGGCACGAGACGGTAGCCGCCGCGCTGAAGGATCGCGGCCTCGGCAACGTCGAGTCCATCCTGGCCGCCGAGGACCAGCCTACCGAGGACAGCGGCGGGAGCGCCTACGCTCGCACCGCGCTCGCCTTTCCCGAGGCCAGCCTGGACTTCGCGCTCGTGGACGGACGCCACCGCGGGTACACGGCGAAGTTCATCATGCCCAGGCTCAAGCCGGGCGGGATGCTCATCATCGACAACGTCAACTGGTACCTGCCCTGTCAGTCGAAGGCGCCGAACTCAAGGACGGCCGCGCTCGGCCCGGCCACCGTAGTGTGGGCCGAGGTCTGGCGGGAGCTCGCCGGGTGGCGGACGATCTGGACCAGCTCGGGCGTGTGGGACACGGCCATCTTCATCCGGCCTGGCGGCTAGTCCCGCCCGGCGATCGCCAGCGTGTTGAACGGCGCGGCCTGAACCGGGACCCGGTCGCCGCGCCGTTCCCCGTCATAGAGGGTGTAGCCGTGACCGGCCAGGATGCCGGACACGGCGGCCGCGTTCTTCTCGTAGACCTCGCAGATCACCGTGGGGGAGCGGGCAAGCACCCCGGCCGCGCCGGACAGCACCGCCAGCTCCGCTCCCTCCACGTCGACCTTGAGCACATCGGGGGCAGGGAACCTCGCCGCCAGCCAGTCGAGCGTGACCGTGGGGACGAGATGCGTTGACCGCACGCCGCCGGCCATGGAGCTGCCGAAGCCCGCGAGGTGGTTCGTCGCCCGGTTGCGCCGCGCCACGTGGAACCGGGCGACCGACTCCTCATCCGACACGGCCACCGGGAGCACCTCCACCGGCGCGCGGCTGGCGCTCTCGGCGGCGGAGCGGCGCAGCAGCCCGGCTAGCTTCGTATCGGGCTCGAGCGCGAGCACGCGCCCTTCCTGGCCGGCCGCCACCGCGGCGGCGAAGCTGAACAGCCCCATGTTCGCGCCGACGTCCCACACCGTGTCGCCCGGCCGGACAACCTCGGCCGCGAGCTTGAGCAGGGTGGGATCGACCTCGGCCATGGTGCGCGCGAGGTAGCGCAGGCCGCCTTCCGACGAGACGTAGATTCGCGCGCTGGCGAACGGCGGGGGCAGCCGGCGCCGGACGACGAAGTGATGAGACGCTCGCTCAACTGCCCACCGCAGGCCCATGCCGCCTCCCCGTGCTACTGAGTCACGTATCGCAGTCGTGATACTACTGTGTGTTGATGCATTGGACGCTAGGCGCGCGACCGCGCCACGACCGGCGAGAAATGACCTTGACTACTTAGTGTGATTGTCTATAATCACTGCGTGATCAGGACGGGTGACCTATCCTCGATGCGCGACCGGCTGTATGAGTCCTACGCATCCCAGCACAGCGGACCCGGCTCGGCCGACGCCACGCGGATCATCTACCGGCGCGACATCCGGCCGCTGCTCCCGCCGCCATCGGCCGGGCTCGTGGTGGACATCGGCTGCGGCTCTGGCCAGCTCGTGCGCTGCCTGCTCGCCGACGGCTATGACGCCGCAGGCATCGACATCAGCCCCGAGGAAGTCGCCCTCGCTCACGCGGCGGGCCTGGGGCAGGTGCGCCACGGGGACTACCTCGAGCTGCTGGCGGACCGTCCGGCCGAGCTCGCCGCGGTCACCGCGACCGACCTGCTCGAGCACCTGACCAAGCCGGAAGTCCTGGCCGCCTTTGACGCGGTCGCCGCGGCGCTCCAGCCGGGCGGCAGGTTCATCGCCCGCGTGCCCAACGCCGTCAGCCCCTTCGGCGGGCACGTCAGGTACGGCGACTTCACCCACGAGACCTGGTACACGGCCCGTAGCGTCAGCCAGCTCGCGGCGGCCGCCGGCCTGCGCCTGGCCGGGGTGATCGGCTGCCCGCCGCCGGCCCACGGGCTGGCCAGCGCGGTCAGGGCTACCCTATGGCGACCGGTCAGCGGCCTGCTCAAGCTCGCGCTCGCCGTCGAGACCGGCGCGATACGGGGGCACATCGTCACCCAGAACCTCACCTTCGCGGCGGTGAAGCCGGGCAGCCCGCGGCCGGCCCCAGCTGCGGAGAGCGCCGCGCCCCGTTGAGCGCCCACCCGCTCGCCGTGCGAGTCGCGGAAGCCCGGGCCGCCCTGCGCCAGCGCCACGTCGGCGCCATCGCCCGCACGGCCTGCTTCAACGCGGCCTCCGCGGCCGCGGCCGCGCTGTCTGGCGTGATCGTCGCGCGAACGGTGGGGCCCGCCGTGCGCGGGCAGTATGCCGCCGTCACCTCCTGGTTCGGCGTGCTCCTGCTGGCCGGCGAGCTGGGCCAGTCGGCGGCGGTGTGCTATTACGTCGCCAGCGATCCGCCCCGGGCCCGCGGTTACGTCGCTACATCCCGGGCGATGATGACCGTCACGGGTACCTGCGCGCTGCTGGCCGGCCTTGTCGTCGCACCCGCCCTGGCGCACGGGAACCCTCAGCTCACCAGCGCCTACCGGGTCGTCTTCGGCGGCTCGGTCATCGCCTTCATCGGCACCGGCTACACGTTCTCGCTCCAGGCGACCAGCACGCGGCGCTGGAACCTGGTCCGGATCAGCCAGCCCGCGCTCGCCCTCGCGATGGTCGTCGCGGCGCGCCTGCTCGGCCAGCTCACCCTGGGCACCGCTATCGGCGCGATGCTCGCGAGCATGGCCTTCCAGCTCGGCTACGCCTATTACCTGTGCCGCCAGTGCGGGCTGGCCCCCGGGCGCGTCGAGGTGTCGCTCGTCAGCCCGCTGGTGAAATGCGGGCTGGCGCAGCTCGGGGCGATCACGCCGTCCGCGCTCAACTCCTTCCTCGACCAGCTCGTGCTGTCCCAGCTCGTGCCGGCGGCCGACCTGGGCCGCTACGCCATCGCGGTCTCGGTCACCACGGTCCCGATACCACTGGTGTCCGCCATTGGCAACGTCGCCTTCCCCCGGCTGGCCGCCCGTCGGGGAAACATCGGCAGCGGCATCCGGCTGGCGCTGGCCGCCGTGGCAATCGCCGCGGGCGTGGCCAGCGCCATCTTGCTGCCGCTGGCGGCGAGCGCCTACTGGCTGATACCCGCGGTCTTCGGGCCGGCCTACCGTGGCGCGGTCCCGCTGCTGTGGGTCCTCGCCCCCGGCGGGGTCTTCCTTGCCTGCGGGCAGGTTGTCGGCGACCTGCTGCGTGGCCTGGGCCGGCCAGGCCAGGTGGCCGTGGCCCAGGGACTGACCGCCCTGTGCGCGGTGGTCCTCCTCGTGGCCCTGCTGCCAGTCGCGGGGGTCATGGGGGCGGCCATCGCCTCGACCATCGGCTACGGCATGGCGCTGGCCTTGATGTTCCGCTGGCTGCTTGAACCGCCGCGGTCGAACCGGGCACGCCATCGGCGGGGGCGGGGCCGCGCGGGGCATCAGCAAGTGCTTTCCAGTTAACGAAACGGGAGGGAATTCATGCGGATCGGGATCGTCGGGCCGGCCTGGCCCGACTCCTTCGCGGGGAACATCATCGACTCGCTGCGGGCCATGGGACACCAGCCGGTCTCGGTCGGGTCGTCGCACTCATTGCGCGGCCACTACACCCTGGCGGTGGCGGGGATGGTCAGGAACGCGCTGCCCGCGCTGGACGAGCGCCTGCAGCGGCGCATCGTGCGCGAGGCGCGCGAGGCCGACTGCGAGATCGTCATCGCGGTGGAGCAGCGGCTGGTGCCGGATACCGTCCGCCAGCTGCGACGCGGCGGGGCCAAGGTCGGGCTGTGGTTCCCCGACGCGCTGGTCAACCTGGGACGCCAGCTCATGCTGCTGTCCCCCTACGACGCGGTCTTCTTCAAGGAGCCACACGTCGTGAGGCGGCTGGGAGCGGTCCTCGACGCGCCACTGTTCTACCTGCCCGAGGCGTGCAACCCTCGATGGCACCGCCCGCTGACCACTCCGGGCACCGAGCCGTACCTTGTCCTCGCAGGAAACATGTACCCCAGCCGGATCAGGCTGCTCGAGCGGCTGCTGGCTCACGGCATTCCGCTGAAGCTCTACGGCGGCGGATTCCCTCGCTGGATCGGCAAGACTCCGCTGCGCGCGGTGCACACCGGACGCTGCGTCTTCGGTGAGGAGAAGGCCCAGGTCTTCAGGTCCGCCACCGCGGTGCTCAACACGCTTCACGTGGGCGAGATCGAGGGAGTCAATGCCCGCCTGTTCGAGGCGACAGGCAGCGGTGCGGCCGTGCTCACGGAATTCAGGCCGGCCCTGCCCGACCTGTTCTCCGTCGGGCAGGAGGTTCTCGCCTTCCACGACTTCGGCGAGCTTGTCGCCCAGGCGCAACGGCTGCTGAGCGAGGCCGGGCTGAGCGCGAAGCTCGGGGACGCCGCGGCGGCGCGGGCACACGAGGCCCACACCTATGAAAAGCGCCTCACCGTCATCCTGGAAAAGCTGTCCTGACCGGGTGCGGCCGGTCCAACCGTTACGAGAGAGAACCGATGACTATCAGCCAAGCCGCCCCGGTGCGGCCGGGAGCATGGCAGCAGCCGGCTAGCGGCAGCGGCCAGGTGCTGCTGCTCGCCCCGTCCCGAGGGCTGGGCGGCGGGATCGAGCGATACGTGCAGACGGTGCAGTCGGCGTTCGACGCGGCCGGCGTGGCCAGCCAGCGGCTGGACCTGGCCCGCCCCGGCCCGGGCGGGCACCGCGCGCTGCTGGCTGAGGCGGCCGCGGTGCTCGCCGCCGCGTCCACGCCGACCAGGCTCGTCATCGCGCACCGGACCCTGTTGCCGGTCGCGGCCTTGCTCGCCCGCATCCGCGACGTGACCGGGATCTCCGTCATCTGCCATGGAACCGACGTGTGGGGCGGCCGCTGCTCACCGCGGCGAAAGCTCGAGACATGGCTGATGGGCCGGCCCTACGTGCGGCTCGTCGCGGCGAGCAGCTTCACCGCGGGGACACTGCTTTCCCGTGGCCCGGCCACCATCTTGCCGCCCGGCCTGTCGAGTGCCTGGTTCAGCCAGCTCGTCGCGGCGGCCGGCCAGGCCAGGGACGGCCACCGCCAGGAGCTTGAGGTGATGACCGCCTTCCGGCTCTGCGACTGGCGGGACAAGGGCCTTCCCCAGCTCACAGCGGCGATCACGCAACTTGGGCGGCGGGACATCCGGCTGACGCTGTGCGGCAGCGGCGAGCCGCCTGCGGACCTGCTCGCCCACATCAGGTCCTACCCCTGGTGCCGGTTGCGCCCCGGGCTGACCGACGCCGGCCTAGCCGCCCAGTACGCCCGGGCGGACATCTTCGTGCTCGCCACCCGCACCCGGCCGGGACGGGGGTCGAGCGGTGAGGGGTTCGGCCTCGTGCTGCTCGAGGCGCAAGTGGCCGGCACGGCCGTGGTCGGGCCCGCCCTCGGCGGGTCGCCCGACGCATACCTCGACGGGGTGAGCGGTGCCACGCCCAGGGACGAGAGCGCGACCGCCCTCGCCGCGGTCCTTCACGACGTAGCCGGCCAGCCCGCGCGGCTGGCCGAGATGGGGCGGCAGGGCGCCCGGTGGGCGCGGGCGCGCTTCGCTCCCGACCAGTACGCCGCGCTCGCCGTCGACCGGCTGCTGTGAACCAGGTAAGGAGCCTTTCCCCGTGGTAGCGATCAAGCAGCCAGTGCCAGCGCCGCGCGCGGTCCGCTCCCCGTTCCTGATCGGCGGACTGCTCGCGGTCGCGGTCGCGGTCATCCTGGCTGCCCTCGCGATCTCGGCCACGCTGGCCGATGACCAGATCCGCTGGAGCGCGATGGCGCTCGCCGCGTTCTGCTGCGGGCTGCTGATGCTGGCGTCGGTGGCGGCCGGGCAGGACCGGCTGGGGCTCGCCGACTGGCGAATCGGTCCCTGGTCGCTCGTCTGGGGCGCGTTTGCCTTCGGCCTGGCCACGATCAGCTGGATCGGTCCGCAGGCCGGCCCGCCGGCCGAGATCCTGCCCGCCAGCGTCCGCAGCGCCCTGGTAATGATCGGCGTGGCTCTCGCCTCGCTCACGACTGGATACTGCGCGGGCCCGCACCGGCTCGCCGTCGTCCACGCCCGGCGGGCCACCGACGGGATGGCGCGGCGGTTCACCGATGAGATCCGCAGCCCGGCCGTCCCCTGGGTGCTGCTCGCGGTTGGCCTCGTGTCCCAGCTTGGATTCGCCACGCTGACCGGCCGCCTCGGCTATGTCGGCGAGGTCGCGGCATCCGTGACGACTGCGTCCGGATACAGCCAGTACCTGGCAGTGGCCGGGCAGTGCGTCCCGCTGGCGCTGATGGCGGCGGCGATCCGCGCCTACCGCACCATGACGCTCGGGGCCTGGCTCACCACCCTGGTCATCTTCGCCACCACGATCGCCGCGGGGGCCATCGCCGGAGGCAAGCAGAGCTTCGTTGTCGCGATCCTGGCCGTGATCATCCCGCATTCCATCGTCAGGCGCCGGCTGCCGATCGCGGCCATCGTCGTCGCGGTCATCATCTTCCTGCTGGTCATCATCCCCTTCAACCAGGCCTACCGCGCGTCGGCGCGGGGCAAGGTCACGCTGTCCACCGGCCAGGCCATTGCCACCGCTCCCGCGATCGCCCACCAGGTAGTGGCGAGCGACCTGTCGCTTTCCGTCCTCGGCGAGTCAGCCGGCTACCTGGCGAGGCGAGTGCGGACCATCGACAGCCCGGCGATCATCATGCAGCGAACCCCGAGCCAGGTCGCGTACGCCAATCCCGCGCAGTTGCTGATCTCCCCGGTCGTCGGGCTCATCCCCAGGATCTTGTGGCCGGGCAAGCCCATCCTCGCCCCCGGGTACCAGGTCAGCCAGGAGTACTACCAGTTGCCGCCGCAGCTTTACACCGCGTCTGACGTGACGCCGGAGGGGGACCTGTACCGGCATGGCGGCTGGCTTCCGCTGATCGTGGGGATGGTCCTGCTTGGCTGCCTGATCCGGATCATCGATGAGGTGACGGACCTGCGCCGTAGCGCGCACGGTGCCTTCCTTATCCTCTTGCTGTTTCCCGACACGGTGCAGGCCGGGTCGGACTGCGCCTCGCTGCTGGCCGGCATTCCCGGCATGATCTTGCTCTGGCTGTGCGTGGTCAGGCTGTCGTTCGCCCGCCGGGGCCCGCAGGCGTCCTAGCCGGCCGGCGCCGGCGGGCGAGCGCGAGCGCCGCCTGCTCGTATCCGGCGGCGGTGTGCGCGATGGTGTACTCCGCGAGCCTGCCGGGCAGCCGCGCCCTGCGCCAGGGAATGTCGGTCGCGACCAGGGCCAGGGCCGCGGCCAGCGCGTTGACGTCCCCGACGGGGAAGACCTCTCCGATTCCGTCCACCAGGTCAGGCCCGCAGCCGACCGCATCGCTGACCACGGGAATCAGGCCGCAGGCCATCGCCTCGTTGACGACAAGCCCCCACGGCTCGCGCCCGCTGGGGAGCGCGAGGATGTCGCCCGCGGCGTACCAGCCCCCGATCTCCGACTGGTTGACGAAGCCGAGGCAGCGCACCGGCAGGGTCTTCTCGTGCTGACGCACCGCAGCGCGCAACGGCCCGTCGCCCAGCAGGATCAGGTTAACCGCGCCTGGCGACCGCTGCATGGCGCCGATCAGGTCAAGCGGCCGCTTGTGCGCGGTCAGCTTGCCAGAGAACACCACCGTCGGCCGGCGCGGATCAAGCCCGAGCGACGCCAGCCGCGCGGCGCGCGATGGCCGGGCGGCGTCAGCCGCCATCCGGAAGCGCTCGTTGTCGATGCTGTACCTGGCGGAGTACAGCGGCAGCTGGCCGTAGCGCTGGTAGAAGGCGGCGTTGCGCTGGCCGATGGGCAGCGCGCCCGCGGCGTTCCTGACGACGGTGCCCGCCACGAGGTGCCGGGCGAGGCGGCGCGCGCCGGTCGCCGACGATCGCGCCTGCGAGTCGCCGCGCAGCAGGTAAGGGATCCCAAGCAGCCGGCAGGCCGCCGCGGTGAGCAGGATGTCGGGGTCCGAGTGACCGTGCAGCACGACGATGTCCTGCCGGCCAAGCCACCGGCTAGCCGAGCGCACCCAGGCTGGCTTGCCCCGCAGTGGCCTCCTTGGCAGCAGGGTCGAGGCGTACCCGCCGAGCAGGTCGATGTCCCACGCCAGCGTCACGCCAAAGCCCTTGTCGTAGAACGGCTGCGCCCCGGCGCTGCTGAGGAACGCGACCTCGAGCTCCACCACGCCGCGGCGGGCGAGCTCCTGGTAAAGCGGCGCCTGGTACTGGATCGGGTGCGTCGCAAGCACGCCGAGCCTCGGGCGGAACGCGGTCGGGGCCGCGCCGCGACGCTGGCCGCCGTGCTGAGCGATGGTCATGTTCGTCTCTTCCTACCGGTGATCCGCGCCCAGGGCATGCCGTGCTTCCGCCCGTAGCCCGTCGATGACAGCCTCGTGCCAGGCGTGAAAGAAGCAGAAGCGCAGTCCCGCCCGGCCGTCGAGCACGCCGAGCCGGATCACGTACATGTACAGGAAAAGGGCGAGCGGCCTGGCCGGCACGACCGGGAAGACCAGGTCCTTGAGTATGACGCGGGCCAGCGGCTTGGTGCGGGTCCGGTCCCGCGCGCGGAACCGCCTTATCCGCTCAGGCAGCGCAACGGGCTGGCCCCGCCTGCGCTGCTCAAGCTCGGCGTAGCGGACGTGCTTGTGCAGCCAGCTGGCCAGGCCCTTGCGGTCCTCGTCCACGAGGTCGTTGGCCAGCTGTCCCACCGGGCCGTCGACGCAGGCCCGCTCGCCGACCAGGCTCCCGTCGTACTTCGCGTAGCGCCGGTCGAGGAGCCGGACCACCGATGACGCGCTGTACCACCCGCAGTGCCTGATCCAGGTGCCCTGGAAGACCAGCCGCAGGCGGTGGGTGAAGGCGGCGCAGTCCGGCGCGCGCAGCCGCGCCGCTATCTCGCACGCGAGCTGCGGTGACACCCACTCGTCCGCGTCGACGAAGTAGATCCAGTCATGCCTGACCTCAAGCTGCCTTAGCGCGAATTCCCGCTGCTGAGAGAAGCCCAGCCAGGGCTGCTCGACCACATCCGCCCGGCATGACCGGGCGAGGGCCACCGTGCCGTCCGTCGATCCGGAATCGATCACCATCACCTGCCCGGCCCAGGCGACCGAGGCCAGGCAGCGCGCGATGTTGGCCTCCTCGTCCCGGGTGAGCACCACCACGGTGACCGGGACGCTGCCCGGCTCGGGCGCGTCCCCCGCCCGGTAGGGCCGCAGGGCGAGCGCGGTCATCGGCCACCCCCAAGCATCCAGTCAAAGTAGGCGTCGGGATCGAACGGGCCTGGGTCGGGAGCGGTACTGGTCGCAAGCGCCGCCTCGATCGCGCAGCGCAGTGAGTCCCCGTCCCCCGCGGTGTAACCGCGCAGTGCCTGGCCGGCGATCTCCCGGTTCTGCGGCGTGTCGACGGCGATGACCGGCCGGCCACGGGTCCGCGCCTCGGCCAGTGGATAGCCGAAGGACTCGAGGCTTGTCGGGAAGTAGACGGCGCGGCACTGGTCCCACAGCTTCGCCACGTGCTCCACGCTGAGGCGCCCAACGAAGTGCAGCCGCGGGCTGGCCGCCAGCGCGGCGGGAACCTCGGCCGTGCCCGCCGTGACGATCAGCCGGACCGAGTCGTCCATCGCGCCTTCCGTCACGGCGAGCCAGTCGGCGATCCGTTCGGGCATGTGCTTATACGGCGAGAAGAGCACCGGGCACAAGATCAGCGAGCCGGTCGCCGGGCGCGCGGGAACGCTGGTGATCGGGTGCATCCGCACGGCTAGGCGGCCCGCGACATCAGGCAGCGCGCCGGCGATCCGCTCAGCCATGGCGGTGCAGGGCGCGACGACCACGTCGGAGCGCCGCGCGGCGCGGTGCACGACTGAGGCCTGCCGGGCCGCGGTCGCGCGAAGCTGCGGGTGCAGCGCGGCCGTCTCGTCGGCCGTGAGGAAGTGCAGCGCGTTAGCGATCAGGGTCCACCGTTCACCGCCGGGGGTGACGAAGCCGACGTTGTTCAGCGCGATCCGGCGGCCGCGCCTGGCCGCGCTGGCCTCACGGGCCGCCAGCCATGCCGCCGTGAGGTGGCGACCGGTGCCGATCACCTTGATGTCATCGCGCGCGTGCCTTCGCAGGTAGCCGTTCAGCTCCGTGGCGTACCTGGCTGCCCCGCCCATCAGGCCGCCTGCCACGTCGATAGTTACTGCAGTTGACACTGTGCCTCCAGGGTTGCGGGTCGCCCGACGCGATCAGCGGGCAAGGCGAGGATGAGCAGGCTGAGCGGTTGCCGTTGCTGCCGCCGCATCGGCACGGGGCTGAGGCCGGCCTGCCTGGCCGTGCGGTGCCACCAGGAGATCCGCTGCCGCTGACAGGAGATCCGCAGGTAGACGAGGTACTCGGCCACCCGTCGCCCGGCATCGCGTGGTGCAAGCAGCGCGAGCGCGGCCATGGCCACCTGGCCTCCTGCGGCCAGCCGCAGCGGCCACTCCAGCCACCGGACTGGGTGGGACATGTTGGGCACGGTGCACAGCAGCACGCCTCCGGGCCGCAGCACCCGGGCGCAGTCGGCCAGCACCGCGGCCGGGTCGCCCACGTACTCGAGCACGCTCGCCGCGACGATCGTGTCCAGGCTGCCCGCCGCGAGCGGCAGCGTCTCCCAGTGGGGCGCGAGCCTGATCCACCGGACAGCGCCCGCGCGGTCGGCGGCGGCGGCCTGGCGCACCATCTTCGGCGCTATGTCGCAGCCGGTCACCGTGAAGCCATCGGCGGCCAGGCTGCGAGCGAGCTCGCCGCTGCCGCAGCCCAGGTCGAGAAGCGCACCGCCGGCCCGGGTCAGGTCATGGACCGTCTCGGCGAGCAGCGTGAGGCGGCCGGTCAGGGCGCCGTCCGCCGCGTACTTGGCGGGCCAGCCGCCCGCCTTCAGGTCGAACAGGGCCCGCACCTGATCCACGTGATCATCACTGGCCAGCCGGGCCCGGGCCACCGCGGGGTCACTCATGGCCGCCCCGCTGGCCGGGGATCGCGTGCCCGGCGGCCGCCTCGATGGTGGCTCGCATCGTGGCGAGCAGGTCGTCGGTGGGCAGGTCCGTCCCCCCGGTCACCGCCTGGCGGAAGGCCGCGGCCAGGGCGGAGTGACCCTTGTCCTGGCGGCCCCTCCAGATCCGCCTGCCATCGAACGTGACCACGCGGAAGTCATCGATGACAACCCGGTGCGAGCCCGCGTGGATCTCGACCCATTCCTTGCCCGCCGAGGGGACGGCGCTGCCGTAGCCGATGCTGGCCAGCGATCCATCGGCGAACCGCAGGGCAAGCGCGACGTCATCCCCGCCACCGCCGGGCAGCGCGGTCACGTCCTCGATGGGCGCGCCGACGAGGGCCTGCGCGGTGTCCACGAAATGACAGACCTCGCCAAGCAGGCGCCCGCCCCGGCGGGGGTCGTGGTACCAGTGGTCTTCGGGTACCGGCCCGGCGGCGATCCGGTAGACCACCAGCTTGGCCGCGGTAATCGCCGCGAGCGCCTGCCGCGCCGTCGCGACGGCCGGGGACCAGCGCCGGTTGAAGCCGATGGCCAGCACCGACCCTGACTCCTGCCACGCCGCGCGCACCGCGAGCAGCTCGTCCTCGGTCAGCGCCACCGGCTTCTCGCACCACACGTGGCGGCCGGCCTCGAGGGCCTGGACGGTGAGTGCCGCGTGGGTGTCATGTGGCGTCGCGATCACCAGCACGGATGCGTCGGGCTCGGCGAGGATCGCCGGCATTCCCGCGACTGCCTTCTCGAATCCGTGCCGCTGCGCCGCCCGGGCCGCGGTCAGGCCACCACCGGACGCCACCGCGACCAGCCGGGTCAGCCCCGCGGCACGCAAGGCCGGCAGCAGCGTCCCGGTGGCGAACGCTCCCGCGCCGATCAGCCCGATCCCCGGCCCGGCCGTCCCGGCCGGCGCCTGCCTGACCCGGACCTGGCGCTGCGGGGTGGCCGTGCCCGGGTAGTCGAGGCGGATCGCCAGGTAGGGCTCGGGCCTGTCCTCGATGAGCCGGTAGGCCTTTTCCGCCTCGCCGATGTCGAACGCATGCGTCACCAGGTTCGCGACGGCGAGCCGCCCCGCGGCCAGCAGGTCGAGGACCGCCTCGAAGTTCCGCCCCTCGGACCAGCGGACGAGCCCGGCCGGGTAATCGACCCCCCAGGCCTCATAGGACGGGTCGTAGCGCCCCGGCCCGTAGGAGCGCGCGAACCGGACGGACAGCTCCCGCTCGTAGAACGGGGTCCGGCGCAGCTGCAGCCCGACGTCACCGACGATGACGACGGGGGCTCGATCCCGGCACAGCTCAGGTACTCGCATCACGGCGGCCGGGGACGGCCCGGCCGCGCAGACCAGCACCGCGTCCGCGCCTCGGCCCCGAGACCAGGCCCTGACCTGCTCGGTCGTCTCCTCGCCCCGCTCGTCCAGCGCGAGCACGCCGGACCCGGCCGCGGTCTCGCGCGGGTAGCCGGCCGGGTCGATCCCCGCCACGTCGCACCCGGCCGCCATGGCGAGCCTCGCGGTGAGCTGCCCGATCAGCCCGAGGCCCTGGACCACCACCTTGGCCCCTGGCCCCACCTCGGCCAGCCGCAGTCCGTGCAGGGCGATCGACGCGATCGTGGTGAAGGCGGCGTCCTGGGCGCTTACGCCGGCCGGCACGGGCGCGCACAGCAGCCCGGGCACGGCCTGGAGCTCGGCGTGGTTCGCCTTTCCCGCTCCGCCGGTCGCCACCAGCTGGCCCGGCCGGATCCCGTTGACCGCGGCCCCGACCTCGATCACCAGGCCGGCGGCCGAGTAGCCCAGCGGGACGTCGGAGGCCAGCCGCCCGGCTACCGCCTGCCTGGTCGCGGCTATCCCCTCGGTGCGTGCCTTCTTCACCACCTGGCGGACCAGGTCAGGCCGGGCCCGGGCCTTGGCGACCAGGCTGGACTGCGCCAGGGCGGTGACCGCCCGCTCGGTGCCAGGCGAGATGACGGAGCAGAGCGTGCGCACCAGCACCTCGGTTGGCTCAGGCACCGGGGCGGGCACATCGAGGAGCATCACCGGGCCGCCACGGACGGGCTGGACGATCTGTTTCATGTCAACTCCTGTGAGGTTCGGCCCGCCGCCAGATGCTGCTGATCCGGACGGGCAGCTCGTGGTGAAGGGTGCAGGTGAGTACGGGGGCCGCGGCGGTCGCGCCGAACCCGGTGCCGACAGGCGCGGTGCTTGCCGTCACGGCCAGCTGGCCGCAGGACGCGGTCAGGGCCACGGCGACCTCGCCTGCCGTGCTGGTGGCGATGGCTCCGCCGCTAGTGAGCCGCAGGCCCGTGCCTGGAGGCAGGTGCCAGCGCAGGGCGAGGCGATGCCGTCCCTGCCCGGTCACCGTGTCCTCCACCCGCAGTTCCTGTCCGGCAACCGACCAGCGCCTGTGGTGCACCGGCCGGCCCGGCAGGAACCGGTAGCCGTCATGGGCGGCCTCGACCGTGATCGCGGAGCCGTCATCTCGCGCCAGCACCGCCGACACCCGCGCCCGGCGCCCGGCCCGGAACGCTCCCCAGACCTCGGTTGAGTCACGGCCGTCCACTTCGACGGTGTTGTGCGCGGCGGTCGAGCGCTCGCGATCGCGGGCCGCACCCGGCGCGTAGGTCGAGGTTCCGCTGTCGATCAGCAGCGGCTCCCCGTCCAGGTACGCCACGCAGCTGAGGCTGTCGGCGTGCGCGTGGGCCGGCAGTTCTGGCGGGCAGGGCGGCCCGATGTCGGCCAGCACCTGCCATCCGCCCGACGCGATCCTGGCCAGCCCCGTGTCGGGCAGCACGGTGAGCGGTCCAGGCGGCGGCGGGCCGGCCGCGATCGCGGCGACCAGCGGCCGGCCCACGGGGAACCCGTCGTTGAGCAGCGGGACATCGCCCGATGGCGCCAGCACCGAGCCAAGCCAGCCGCGCATCGCGTCGATCGCTGCCGCCAGCGCCTGGGACCCGGGGTGCCCGGCGGCCCGCAGCAGGCCGGTGACGTCGATGAGGTCGGCGAGCACCTGGCAGTGGTAGGCAGGCGCCCGCTCGTAGTGACCGCCGTCGGGCAGCACCTGCACGCGGATCTGCTCCTCCAGCCGGGTCAGCGCCCAGCGCACCAGCGCGTCGTCGGCGAAGAAGACGCCCAGCCCGGCCAGCGCCTTGAGGTTCTTGATGAGGTGGTTGCCGCCGACGTCGGTTTCCAGGTTGCGGCGCAGGAAGCCGGCCTGCGTGGCCAGCTCCGCCAGGAACGGGCCAGCCAGGCTGCTGCCCGCGACGAGCGGCTGGTACAGGCCGCAGAACGACCACGCGCGCAGGGCTGCCGGGTAGGGATGCCAGGCCGGCCCACGGCCAGGGGCGACCGACGAGTGCCAGGACGTCCAGATCTTCGTGAACAGCGGGCGCGCGGGCGGCTCCGCCTGATCGCCGGCCAGTGACCACGCCCAGTCCCAGTAGTACAGGTGAAAGCGCCAGAGCAGCGGTGCGCCCTTCAGCTCCCAGTCCGCGCAGGTCCAGCTGGGGACGCCTGCGTGATCGCGGGGGACGCGCAGGTGGCAGGCGCCGATCAGCGGCAGGGTCCCGCCGCGCAGCGCCGTGCGGGTGCTGCCGTCGTCCCACAGCCCCGCGTCCAGCGGCGTGAATCCGCCGGGCCAGCCCGCCACGGCCGCCCGCCCGGCGGTGCGGCCGCCCGGATGAGAGGGGCTATCGAGCAGCCACTGGCTGGCCAGCGGAATGGAATGGTCAAGGGCCATCCGCTGGGCACGCAGCCTGATTCGCTGGCCGACCTGCCCCGGCCGCAGGTGCCTGACGGTCCGGCCGAGCCGGCCAAGGTCATCCAGCGTGGCCAGCGGCGCGTTGCTCACTACTGCCTGCCGCTAGCGGGCAGCGGAGCCGATGCCCGCCGCGACCGCAGCGGGCACGGCCAGGATGTTCCCGCCAGCTGACGGCTGGTCCGGTGCCGGGTCGAGGGCCAGCCGCACCCGGCCGGTGATCCGGTGCCTGACGGCGCGGATGTCGAACAGCTCGTATCCCCGCTCGGCCAGCCATAGGAACGGCGACTGCGCTGGACTTTGCAGCAGCTCTGGGGCGTACTCGAAGATGATCGACGGCATGTACCTGGCGATGATGGCGGCGGCTCCGCGGACGACGGCGGCCTCGTGACCTTCCACGTCGATCTTGATCAGCGAGATCCGCCCGTCGGCGCAGACGTCGTCCAGGGTGACCACGGGAACGGTGGTGGCCTCCCCGGTCAGGTAGGGATGGTGCAGCAGGCTGGCCCTGGCCCGGTTGGTGTCCAGGGGACTAGGCCGGTATAGCTGCATCTGGCCCGGCTGGTCGCTGGCGGCCGCGTTGATGATCGTGACGGTTTCCAGGCCGTTGAGCGCCACGTTCCGTTCTGCCCGGCCAATGATCTCTGGATTGGGCTCGATGGCGATGACCCGGCCGTCCTGGCCGGCCAGCTTGGCCAGCCTGACGGTGTGCACGCCGACGTTGGCGCCCACGTCGACGCACGCGTCCCCTGGCCGCACCAGCAGGCTGAACAGCTCGGCGAAGTGCGGCTCGTAGCGGCCGAAGGCCCACAGCTGCCATTCGATGGTGCTGGACAGGTCGGCGTCGAAGACGTCACCGGCCTCGGTGGTCAGCCGGACCAGGGACCGCCGGGGCTGATGGCGGGTCCGGGCATAGGAGCTGAACAGCAGCCGGGCGGGGCCGCGCACCGGCAGGCGGCGGCCCAGGGTGGGAGCGACGGGACTCTTGGCGAGGCTAGGCATGACTCCTGCTCATGGTGGTCTGGGATGCGGACTGGTAACCGTGCGGAGGAGCCAGCCCGAGGGCCGTGGCCTCCTCGCTGATGCCCGCCGCGAACGACCGTGGCGCGTAGGCCAGGTCGCGTCGGGCGGGATCGATGGCGAACGCCTTGTCTTCCGCCAGGCGCTGCCACTGCTCGGCCCGGATCCGCGGCCGGCGGCTGAGCCGCTCATAGCCGCGGGTGAGCGCGATGACGGGGGATAGCGGGACCGGCAGCAGCCGCACCGGGCAGCCAACGGCCGCCGCGGACAGGCACAGCAGCTCACGGAACGCAAGCGGCTGCGGTCCTGCCACGTCGTAGCAGGATCCGGCCGTGTGCGGCCGCTCGGCCGCGGCCAGGACCGCCCCGGCCAGGTCGGCGACATGGACCGGCTGCTGTAGCCGGGCGCCACCACCGGGCACGGGGACGACAACCGGCAGGCCGCCGGGCCTGGGCCGCCGGGCGGCCCGCGCGAGCAGCGCGAGCAGCCGGGACAGGTTCCTGTCGCCCGGCGCGCCATAGATCATCGTTGGCCGCAGGATCGTCCACGCCAGCGGCGAGCAGCGGATGTCCCGCTCGGCGGCCAGCCGCACCGCCTTGGAGCGGGCGGGAAGCGCCGTCGTGACCGCGGTGGTGGACACGAACACGGCCCGGTCGAGCCCGGCGCCAGCGCAGGCGGCCACGATGGCCGGGGCGTGCCCGAAGCCCAGGGATGCCAGGTTGACCAGTGCCTCGCAGCCTGCGCCCGCGAAGGCCGCGGCCAGCGACGCGCCATCATCCAGGTCACCGGCCAGCGGCGTCGCACCGCACCGGGCCACCGACTGGGCCGCGGCAGGCGAGCGCGCGAGCGCGACGCAGGAATGGCCGCGCCTGGCCGCCTCGGCCAGCACGTGGCGGCCGAGGAACCCGCTGCCCCCGGTGACCAGGAGCCTCATGGCAGGGCGCACGCTAGGTCGAGGACCTTCCGGTACTCCCGGGCCAGGGCGGCCCGGTCGTAGTGGTGTGCCACGTACGCCTGGCCCGCCTTGCCCATGGCCGTCCGGCGCCGCGGCGCGTCGGCCAGCGCCGCGATCGCCGAGGCGAGGGCGCCGCTGTCTTCCGGCGGCACGACGACGGCCCCGGCCTCGGTGAGTATCTCCGCGGCCTCCCCGGCCACCGACCCGATCACGGCCTTGCCCGCGGCGAGGTACTCGAACATCTTGGACGGGATGAAGGTCGCGAACAGCGGCACGTCTCGCAGCGGCACCAGGCAGATGTCCGCCGCCGCGAGCAGCTCGGGCATCTGGTCGCTCGGCACGCCGGGCAGCAGGCTGACCTGGCCGAGGCCGAGCTCGATGACCCGGCGCCGCAGGCGGGGCTTGTCCGCGCCGTCGCCGACGAACGCGAAGCGGATGCCCGGCCCGCTGGTCCGCCGGTCAAGCAGGGCGGCCGCGTCCGCGACGACCGGCAGCGCCTGCGATATCCCGTGCGTCCCCGCGTAGAGCACCAGGCAGTCGTCGGGACCAGCGCCCAGCCGGGCCCGTGCGTCACCGAGGCCAGCCGCCCCGGGAGAGGCGAATCGCCCGGCATCCACGCCGTTGCGGATCGTGTGCACCTTCTCCGGTGGCACCCCCCGCCCGATCAGGTTCCGCCTGAACCCCTCGCTGACCACGACCACCTGGTCGGCCGCCGCGTACGCGGCGAGCTCCATCCGCTCGAGGAGGGCGATGATCCGGCGGTTGGTCAGCACGCCGAGCTCAACGAAGATCGCCGGCCACAGGTCGCGGACCTCGACCACGAACCGGGCGCGCTTGCGCCGGGCGAGTAGCCAGCCCGAGAGGATGGAGAAGAACGTCGGCGAGCTGACCAGCACCACGTCGGCCGGCCCGGCGGCCCGCCCGCCCAGGAGCACGCTGCTGACCATGAAGCTCAGGTGCCCCAGGGTCTTGCGGGCCACCCCCTCGTTGGGCGTGGCGTACAGCCAGCTGCGGACCACCCGGTAGCCATCCGCGAGCTCGCGGCGAAGCACCGCCCGCCGATAGGCCGGCGGCAGCACGCCGGTGGGGTGGTTAGGCATCCCGGTCAGCACCGTGACCTCGTCGCCGTCACCGGCCCAGGTCGCCGCGAGCGCGGACAGCCGGGCCTGTGGTGCGCCGGTCTCCGGCGGGAAGTAGTGCGTGACGATAAGGACGCGCATCGGCTCATGCCTCTCTGACTCGGGTGAACAGCCGGGGCGAGCGCAGGTAGATCGCGAGCGCGCCCAGCCCCGCCAGGTCGGCCGCGACGCGCGTCGCCGTACCGCCGAGCACGCTGGCCAGGCCAAGCAGGCAGAGCAGCACGGTCAGCGCGCAGGTCAGCACGGTGACCTCCGGATGCGTCCATCCCACGTCGCACCAGCGCTGGTAGACGTGCGTGCGGTGCGCCTCGAGCCAGGGCTCGCCCCGCCTGATCCGGCGCGCGAGCGTCCACGCCACGTCCGTGAGGCACAGTGCCACTGGACCGGCGACCGCCTCGACCGGCACGCCGAGTGACAGCAGGCGGGCGGCGAGCACGGCCAGGGCCGCGCCGATCGAGTAGCTGCCCACGTCGCCGAGGAAGACCCGCGCGCGGACGGCGTTGAAGGGCAGGAAGGCGCCGGCGCCGACCGCTAGCGCCAGGCCGGACGCGACGCCGAATCCGTCCCGCCGCCAGCCGGCCAGGCACGCGTAGGCCACCCCGCCGATCAGCGCGTGAGCGCCGGCGATGCCGTTCACGCCGTCCATGAAGTTGAACGCGTTGACGAAGCCAACCAGCCAGGCCGCCACCACCGCGATCGCCGTCGCCCGCAATGGCGCCGGCAGCGGCAGCGGCGAGGCCAGCACCGTCCCCACCACCACCGCCCCGGCCACCTGGAGCACCAGCCGGGATATCGCGGGCAGCCCGCGAAGGTCATCGACCAGGCCGAGCAGCCCGAAGAAGCCGACGGCCAGCGCCAGCGCCAGCCGCCCCTGCCAGGCGAACGGGCCGCCGGGCGCTAGGGCCGCGGCCACCAGCAGGCCAGCGGCGATGGGCGCCCCGCCGCCACGTGGCGTCGGCACCGCGTGCGAGGACCGCTCGCCTGGGACGTCGAGCACCGCGAGCCTTCGCAGCAGCGCGATCGTCAGCGGCTCGGCCACGAGGACGATAAGGCCGCAGGCGCAGACCGCCCAGAGCAGGCTGTTTCCCGTCATGGCTGGCGCCTCAGCGGCCGTGTCGTCCCGGTCGCCCGGTCGGCAGGTGGAACCCGTTCTGGTTGCCGCGCCCGTTCCTTGACGCCTTGCCGTCGCCGCCGGATGATCCCGCGGCCAGGGTGTAGGTGGGGTAGCCGCCGTAGTAGCCGTACTCGTCTTGCGCCGCCGCCTTGTTCAGCACGGCCCCCACCACCGGCGCGCCCGCTTGCGCCAGCTTGTCCACGGTGCGCCGCAGCTCGGCCCGCCTGGTCTGCCCGGCCGCCACGACGAGCAGCACGCCGTCGACGTAGCCGGACAAGATCATGGCATCGGCCACGGGCAGCACCGGCGGGCTGTCGATCAGGACCAGGTCGAACCGCTGCGACAGCTCGGCCACGACGGCGCGCATCCGCTGGCCCGCCAGCAGCTCCGTGGGATTGCCTTCCGCCGCGCGCGTGCCGACCGTCCACAGGCCGTCCACCCCTGGCACCGGGATCACGGCCTTCTCCAGCGGCTGCTGGTCAAGCAGTACCGACGAAAGCTCGGCCTGCTCGCCCGGCGCGAAGACCTGGCTCAGCCCGGGACGGCGCAGGTCGCAGGAGACCAGCACGACGCTCATTCCCGCCTGGGCGAACACTGCCCCCAGGTTGACCACGGTGGCGGTCTTGCCGTCTCCCGCGCTCGGGCTGGTGACCAGCAGCGTGCGCATGGGCCGGTCCTGCATGGCGAACTGCAGGGAGGTCCGCAGCGACCGGTACGCCTCGGCCGGCTGGGAGATGGGGTCACTGACCGCGATGACCACGGGAGTGGCCCGCTTCCGCCAGGTCGCGACCATCGGCACGGTGGCGAGCAGCGGAGCCGCGCTCACCCGCTCCACCGCCTCCGTGCCGGTCAGGGTGTCGTCCAGGCTGTCGCGCAGGAACGCCGCGCCCATGCCGGTGATGAGCCCGGCGAGCAGGCCAAGCAGCGCGTCCTGTGCCGGCTTGGGCGAGCTTGGCGACGTGGGTGCCGTGGCCGGCGTGACCAGCTCAAGCGCGGTCGACGCGGTGGCCCCGGCCACCTGGAGCTGCGCGAGCTGGCCCTTGAGCACGGCCTCCTGGTTGGACAGCGCGGAGGCCTGGGCCGAGCTCGCCGATGACAGGTGGCCGATCTCCGTGCTGATCGCCTGGATCTGGCCGTTCAGCTGGTTCTCCGCGGCGGCCAGGTTGCTGATCGCGGTCTTGGTGGACCAGTCGACGAAGGCCCGCGCGTAGGCGTTGGCGACCCGGGCCGCGCGCGCCGGGCTGGGGCTCGTGGCCGACACCGCGATCACGTTGGTCTGGCCGACCTCGACCACCGAGACCTCAGGGGCGCTGCCAAGCTCCTTGCTGACGGCGCTGCGCACCTGGGCGCTCGTGACCAGCTGTAGCTCGGTCTGCACCTCGGCGCTGGTCACGCCCTGGTTGCCGGTGATGACGTTGACGTTCCCCGTCGACTGGACGAGGAGCTGGGCCACGGCCACGTACTGCCTGGTGGCGGTGAGCGACAAGGCCAGGCTCGCGCCCAGGCCAAGCAGTGAGAAGGCCACAATCCACCAGCGTCCACGGCGCAGGACGTGCAGGTAGCCGCGGATCGTTGGCTCGGCGCCAGAGTCAGGCATTGAGGTTCCCTCTGATCCTTCTTCGATCGGTGCCCATACAATCGGCAACCAACAGTACACGATCAACTACTGAGAGTGATTAACTGTAGGCGATGCCCGAGATCCTCTTGCTCTGCTCGGCCAACGTGTGCCGGTCGGTCATGGCGCAGGCCATGCTGACCAGGCGGCTCGCCGCGCGGCCAGCACCTGCTTGCGTCGCCTCGGCCGGCCTGCTTGACGGCGGGAGGCTGCCGCCGCCCGAGGTGATCTCGGTCATGGCGGCCAGGGGGATCGACGTCACCGGCCACCGCAGCCGGCGTGTCACCGCCGGTGACGTCGGCGCCGCTGACCTGATCCTCGGCCTGGCCAGGGAGCACGTCCGGCACGCCGTCGTGCTGGCCCCCGATTCCTGGCCCCGCGCCTTCACGCTCCGCGAGCTGCTGCGCCGGGGCCTGCGCGCCGGGGCGCGCGCGCCCGGCGAGCCGCTCGGCGGCTGGCTGGCCCGGGCCGCGGCCGACCGGGGCCGTAGCGACCTGCTCGGCCGCGATCCCGGCGACGACGTGCCCGACCCGTACGGCGGGCCGCTCGCGGGCTACGTGGCCACCGCCAGCCTGCTCGACGGGCTCACCCGCGACCTCGCCGCGCTGGGCTGGCCGGGCTAGCGGGTCGCCGCGGACGCGTCCGCCAGGGCGTATTGCGCGAGCCGCTGCCGCAGCGTGTCCTCGCCGCCCGGGAACAAGCCGGAAAGCTCGTTCGGGTCAAGCGGCTTGACCTGGGCATGCCTGATGAGCGGGTGGCGTGGCCTGTGGTCAACCTCATCGGTGCCAAGCAGGTCCTCAGTCAGCTTCTCGCCCGGCCGCAGGCCGGTGTAGACGATGTCCACCGGATGATTGGACTGCGCGGCCAGGCGACGCGCGATGTCGGCGATCCGTACCGGCTCGCCCATGTCGAGGATCAGCACCTCGCCGCTGCCGCCCACCACGGCCGCCTGCAGGACCAGCTGGACGGCCTCGTGCACGGTCATGAAGTACCGGCTGACCTCCGGGTGCGTCACCGTCAGCGGGCCGCCCACCTTGACCTGAGCCGACAGCGTCCGCAGCACCGACCCACGGCTGCCGAGGACGTTGCCGAACCGGACGCTGAGGTACGTCCCTTCGGCCGCCTCAGCCATGTGCGCGGTGAGCCGCTCTGCGATCCTCTTGGAGTAGCCGAGCACGCTCACCGGGTCGGCGGCCTTGTCCGTCGAGATGTTGACGAACGACGTGGCCCCGCAGGCCGCGGCGGCCTCGAGCACCGTCCGGGTACCGAGGATGTTGCTCTGCACCGCCTCGCCGGGATAGCGCTCGAGGAGCGGCAGGTGCTTGAGCGCCGCCGCGTGGAAGACGATCTGCGGCCGGAACCGGTCGAAGACCTCACGCACCCGGCGCGGGTCCCTGATGTCCGCGAGAACGGTCTCGTCCGAGTCGAGCAGCGCCCGGCCGTGCAGCGTGAGCTGGACCTCGTGCAGCGCCGACTCGTCCCGGTCGAGCATGATCAGCTCGGCCGGCCTGAACTGGTGCAGTTGCCTGCACAGCTCGGACCCGATCGAGCCGCCCGCGCCGGTGACGAGGATGCGCTGGCCGGCGAAGCGGCCCGCGATCGCCTCGATGTCGGTCGTGACCGGCCGGCGGCCGAGCAGGTCACTGATCCGCGGGTCGCGGACTCCCTCGATCCTCCCGCCCCCGCTGATCAGCTCGGTCATCGTCGGGATCATCTTCGGGGTCAGGCCGCACCGTTCCGCCCGGTCCATCAGGTCACGGATGGCGGTACCGCTCGCCTTGGCGATCGCGATGACCAGCACGCTGGCGCCGGTCATGCTGGCCGCCTCGGACATCCTCGTCCGGTCGCCGAGCACGGGCACGCCGTGCACCCGCAGCCGGCGCTTGGCCGGGTCGTCATCGAGCAGCGCGACCGGCCGGTAGGCCGAGTTCGGCTCCGCTAGCAGCTGGCGGATCAGCGCGGTGCCCGCGTCGCCCGCACCGAACACGATGACCTTGACCCCGGCCGTGGACCGGTTGCGATGCCGCCACAGGGCCTGCCGCGTGGCGGCCACCATGTACCGGGCCACGAAGATCGTGGGCAGCGCGACGTAGGCCGCCGCGAGCAGGGTCCGCACCATGTGCCGCTGGTGGCTGAACAGCGTGTGGCTGAGCATCGCCAGCGGCAGCAGCATCAGCCCGCCCGCGATCAGCACGCTGATCGCCTCATCCAGGCTGCCCCGGGGATGCCGGCCGCGGTAGAGGCCGGCCAGCAGTCCGGACAGCAGCGACAGCAGGCAGATGACAAGCACCGCGAGGATGAGCGGTGCCCCGGTTACCGCGACGCCCCGCAGGTCGTGGGTGAGCCAGGCCGCGTAGCACAGCGCGGACAGCCACACGATCGCGTCGTACCCTGCCTCTATCCCGGCCCAGATGAGCCGTCGAGCGCAGGCTGTGAGCCACTGCCGAGCCGAGGCGCTTCGCGCGCCGGAGATCGGCGAGTCGGTGCCTACCGCCTCCGTGTTCACGTATCCTCCCCGTTTTCCCCTATCGCGCGGCGTGCCATGACGCCTGCCCTGGCAACGCCCTCCCCAGGCGGCGATATTACACTGCGTAGTCACAACGGAAACACACAGTGACAGTCAAGGCGATGATCGCCTGTCGCGGAGTCCTGTGGGCGCCCGGCCACCGGGCCCACGACAGTCAGCCGGGGGGCGTGAAGTGAGCGAGCAAACGGACGTAATAGACCTGGGCGAAGCAGTCGACACGATGGCGGCCAGCCTGGGCAGGGGGATCAGGCAGCGGCGCGCCCTGCGCGTCACGCTGCTATCGCTCGCCGCGACGATCCTCCTGCTCGGAGCGGCGGTCGCCTTGACCTTCTGCTACCTCATGCTGACCAGCGGCTAGCCCGGCGGCCACCGCGATTTCTCGCGGCGCGCGTTCCCGGGGGCCACGCATTGCTCAGCGCGCCGCCCGCGGGGCCCGCTGCCAGGCCAGGACGCGCCGCTCGAGCAGGGCGAACAGCAGGTTGAGCGCGATGCCGAGCAGGCCGAGTAGCAAGATCACCTGCCACATCAGCGGGATGTCGAAGGTCGACTGGGCGGTGAGCATCTCGTTGCCGATGCCGTCGGTGCTGCCGGCGAACTCCGAGATGATCATCATGACCAGGGCGAGGGCCAGGCTGAGGCGAAGCCCGGCGCAGATCTTCGGCGCCGCGCCGGGCAAGATGACCCGGCCAAGCCGCTGCGCGGGCGACAGCCGGAACGCCAGCGCCGTCTCGGCGTACCCCGCGTCCAGGTGCCGCGCGCCGTCGATGGAGTTCAGCAGCACCGGCCAGATGACGCCGAAGATGATCGCGGCCACCTCCATCGGCGTCCCGATCTTGAACACGAACAGGAACACCGGCACCAGGGTCGGCGGCGGCACCGCCCGGCCGAAGTGCACGAGGGGCTCGGTCAGGTCGGCGAGCAGCGGCAGCCGGCCGATCGCCACGCCAAGCGCGATCCCGGCGACGGCGGCAATGGCCCAGCCGCCGAGCATCCTCCCGAGGCTGGGCAGCAGGTTGGCCGTCGCGTCGGCGGTCAGCCACAGATGGCTGGCCGGGCCGTCGAACCAGCGGTGGAACATCCCTGACGCGATCTGCGCTGGTGGCAGGAAGTAGGGGTTGCCCGCGGACTCGGTGCCCAGTTGCCAGCCGGCGACGGCGGCCGCGAGCACGAGCAGCCGGACGACGACCAGGGCCAGCGCGCCGCGGGCTTCGCCGCGGCGCCCGGCGGCGGGCCCGCCGGGAGCGAGGCCGCTCATCGCCCCTCGGAGGCGATCGTGGCGAGGGCGAAGTGCCAGCGGAAGGCCAGTCGCTCCGCCCTGGTGAACACGGCGTTGATGACCAGGCCAATCAGTCCAGACCAGAGCGCGACCGCGATCAGGACGGCCACGTCGCCCGTGCCGCCTTCGGCCGCGGCCGTGAAGGCGCCAATGCCGTTCATCCCGGTGCCGACGAGCTCGACGGCGACGGCGACGACGAAGGCGAGCGACGCGGCGATCCGCACCCCGGTCGCGGCGAACGGCGCGGCGCTCGGCGCCGATACCCGGCAGGCGACCGACAGCGGGCCGAAGCCGAAGCCGCGCAGGGTCTCCTTAGCCAGCTGGTCGACGCCCTTGACGCCGTAGATCGTGTTGATGAGCACCGGCCAGGTGGCCGCGTAGACGATGATCACCAGCTCGGTCTTGACGTCGTCCTGGACGATCAGGAGCACCAGGGGGATCAAGACGACGGCGGGAAACGGGCGCAGGAACTCCACCAGCGGCCACAGCGCCCGCTCGACCGGGCGCAGCGTGCCAAGCAGCAAGCCCGCGGGCACGGCGATGGCGACCGTGATCGCCATCGCCATCGCCCAGACGGCCATCGTCGAGCCGACGCTGGCCCAGAAGCCGCCATTGGCGGCGAGCCGGGCGGCCGCGTCAAGCACTGCCGACGGCAGCGGGAAGGTCGCCGGGCCGACCCGGCCGGCCCACAGGGCCAGCTGGGCCGCTCCGAACGCCGCGACAAGCCCGGCCGCGCCGCGGTAGCCCCGCCACCGCGCCCGGCTCGCTGGTGCGACCCCAGCGGTCACGTGCCCGCCGGCGGGTCGTACATCGCCTTGACGTTGAAGTTGCCGGGCAGGGCACCCAGCCTGATCTCCGTGTCGGCTACCCGTTGCATGCGGGCCAGGCTGAGCGTCGTGTTGAAGGTGGGCAGCTGGATGACGCTGGCGAGCTTGGGGGTCAGCGTCGTGATGAACTTGGGCAGCTCCTGGCGGACGATCGAGCTGTTGGAAGCGGCTAGGCGCAGCGCTTCCTCCATCGCGCGCTGGAACGCGGCCACCGTCTTCGGGTACTTGCTGGCGAAGCCCGCGGTGGTGCCCCAGCAGTCTTGCGGGAAGTCCGCCAGCGGCCCGGTCATCAGGTCCGTCAGGATGCGCGCCCCGCTGCTTTCCTCCATGATCGTGATGAACGGCTCGGTGGTGAACGCGGCGTCGACCTCACCGCTGGCGATCGCCTGCGGCGTGGAGGAGAAGGGCAGCACCACGGTGGTGAAGCTGCTGCTTGATTCGTGGTAGGGCGCGAGCAGGACGTCGGTGGCCATCGCCCCGAAGTTGAAGCCCTTCGCGGGGAAGGAGACCTTCTTCCCCTTGAGCTGCTCGATCGACGTGATGGGCGAGTTCTTGGCCACCATCAGCACGTAGAGGTTAGGGGTGGCCTGGGCGTTGTCGGCCACGATCCGCAGGTTTAGCGTGGGCACCGCTTTCTGCTGCTGGAACATGCCGACGTAGTTCTCGGCGGCGAAGTCCATCGTGTGGCTGAGCAAGCCGGTCGTGGCGGCATTCGTCGTCGGCATCACCACGGTCTTGACGTTCAGCCCCTGCTGCTTGAAGAAGCCCTTGTCCTGGGCGATCTGTATCGTCACGTCGTCCGAGGACTCAAGCACACCGATGGTTATGTTGCTCAGCTCTGGTTTGCTGCTACTGCTGGTGGTGGTGTTGCTGCTGCTGGCAGAGGTGCCAGAACTGCACGCGGCAACGCCGGCGACAAGCACGGCAGACGCGAGCACCGGCCATATTCGGCGGAGAAACAAGGCCTTTCATCGCCCTTCTCTATAGGTGGTTTCCCTGGTGGATGAGGTGCCTGGGGTTTCATCGGCCTCCCGTTGCCCGGATGCCGGCCCGCGCGTGCCACGAACCAGGCGGCTGACCTCGGCCCTCAGCCGGGCAAACTCGCGCAGCTCCTTGGTGGCGATCTGGTCTCGCGGTACGGGCAGGTCCACCGGCACCTCGGCCTGGACCCGGCCAGGTCCCCGGGTCAGCACGATTACCCGGTCGCCGGCGTAGACGCTCTCGTCGATGTCGTGGGTCACGAGCAGCGTCGTGATGTCGCGCTCGGCCCGTACCCGCAGCAGCAGGTCCTCCAGGTCCTCCCGGGTCTGCGCGTCGACCGCGCCGAACGGCTCGTCCATCAGCAGCAGCACCGGATCGCAGGCCAGCGCGCGGGCGATGGCCACCCGTTGCTGCATGCCGCCGGAGAGCTGCCAGGGGTACCGGTCGGCGAACCCGGCGAGCCCCACCGACTCAAGCGCGCCGAGCGCGATGGCGTGCCGAGCCGCCCGCCCCCGCCCGGCCTTGCCGCCGCGGGGACCGCCGTCGTGTGCGCCCGCGCGCTGTGTCCTGCTCAGCAGCGGCAGCGCGACGTTGGCGACGACGCTCAGCCATGGATACAGGGAGCGGCTGTAATCCTGGAACACCACGGCCAGCCGGTCAGGAACCCCCGTTACCTCGACGCCATTGAGCACAACCTGCCCGCTTGTCGGCGCCAGCAGCCCGGCCACGCAGCGCAGCAGCGTGGACTTGCCGCAGCCGGACGGCCCCACGATCGTCACGAGCTCGCCATTAGCGACCCGGATGCTAATGTCGGCGATCGCCAGGTGGTCCCCGAAGGCCCTGGTCAAGCTGGTTACCTCAAGCACCGTGCTCCCTGCTGAGTACCTGGCCACGCCGAGCCGGCTACCGCGGCCGCGCAGTTACGCAATGACAAGCCCGGCGGTTAAGGTGCAGGGCCAATTGTTACTGTATTGAAAATTGTTAATAAGTTAACGGGTGATTGGCATGCTCGCGCTTGCGCTTGAACGATACCAAGGTGACCTTGATCACAACCGGTCCAAGCAATAGGACATTACTGGCGACACGCGGCAACCGGCCAAATCGGGCGATGCCGATGATGCCCCTCCTGTCGTGGAATGCTCTCGCGAATAAGC
>Ga0335075_10001331_pt1 | contig 40856 bp, 34 predicted proteins | sample Lox_Sample_24_FD_206723 | JGI IMG/M metagenome (GOLD analysis project Ga0335075, IMG submission 206723) | Soil microbial communities from Loxahatchee National Wildlife Refuge, Florida, United States - Lox_Sample_2.4 | ecosystem: Environmental > Terrestrial > Soil > Wetlands | place: USA...
GCGAGGAGCTGGTCGTGATGCGCGAAGAAGACGTCATGGCCGTGATCGACAGCAAGTAAGCGGAGACAATACAAATGGCTGCCAAAGAAGTCAGATTCAGCGATGACGCCCGCCAGCGGATGCTCCGCGGCGTGAACGTTCTCGCCAACGCCGTCAAGGCGACTCTCGGCCCCAAGGGCCGCAATGCCGTGCTCGAGAAGAGCTTCGGCGCTCCCACCGTCACCAAGGACGGCGTCTCCGTCGCCAAGGAGATCGAGCTGAAGGACAAGTTCGAGAACATGGGCGCGCAGATGGTGAAGGAAGTCGCGTCGCACACCTCCGATGAGGCTGGCGACGGCACGACGACCGCCACGGTGCTCGCCCAGGCGATCATCCGCGAGGGCCTGAAGGCCGTCTCCGCGGGCCGCAACCCGATGGACATCAAGCGCGGCATCGACAAGGGCGTCATCACCGCCGTCGAGGAGCTGAAGAAGATCTCCAAGCCCTCCAAGGACTCGAAGTCGATCGCCCAGGTCGGCACGATCTCCGCCAATGGCGACGAGTCGATCGGCAAGACCATTGCCGACGCGATGGACAAGGTCGGCCGTGAAGGCGTGATCACCGTCGAGGAAGGCTCGGGCCTGGAGAACGAGCTCGAAGTGGTCGAGGGCATGCAGTTCGACCGCGGCTACCTGTCGCCGTACTTCATCAACAATCAGCAGAGCCAGACGGCGGAGCTCGAGAAGCCCCTGATCCTGCTGGTCGACAAGAAGATCTCCAACATCCGCGAGCTGCTGCCGCTGCTCGAGGGCGTCGCCAAGTCCGGCCGGCCGCTGCTGGTCGTGGCCGAGGACGTCGAGGGCGAGGCACTGGCCACGCTGGTGGTCAACAATATCCGCGGCATTCTCAAGGTGGCGTCCGTCAAGGCTCCGGGCTTCGGCGACCGCCGCAAGGCCATGCTGCAGGACATCGCCATCCTCACCGGCGGCACCGTGATCTCCGACGAGGTCGGCCTGTCGCTCGAGAAGGCGACGCTGAATGACCTCGGCGAGGCGAAGAAGGTCGTCGTGGAGAAGGAGAACACCACGGTCATCGACGGCGCCGGCAAGCAGTCCGACATCAAGGCCCGCATCGAGTCGATCCGCCAGCAGGCCGAAGAGGCCACTTCCGACTACGACAAGGAGAAGCTGCAGGAGCGTGTTGCCAAGCTCTCCGGCGGCGTCGCCGTCATCAAGGTCGGCGCGGCCACCGAGGTCGAGATGAAGGAGAAGAAGGCTCGTGTCGAGGATGCGCTGCACGCGACCCGCGCCGCCGTCGAGGAAGGCGTGGTGCCGGGCGGCGGTGTCGCCCTGATCCGCGCTCTGAAGGCGCTCGACAAGCTCGAGGGTGCGAACGAGGACCAGACGGTCGGCGTCCGCATCCTGGCACGCTCGATCGAGGAGCCGCTGCGGCAGATCGTCGACAACGCCGGCGAGGACGCCGCCGTGATCCTCAACAAGGTCAAGGAAGGCAAGGGCACGTACGGCTACAACGCCGCGACGGGTGAGTTCGGCGATCTGATCGAGCAGGGCATTCTCGATCCGACCAAGGTCACGCGTCTGGCACTCCAGAACGCGGCGTCCGTGTCGGGTCTGCTGCTGACGACAGAGGTCATGGTTGCCGAGGCCCCCAAGGACGAGGAGCACAGCCATGGCGGCGGCATGCCGCCGGGCGGAATGGGCGGAATGGATATGTGACGCACCGGGTCTCCCGAAGCCCGTCGGGGGCGTAGGGAGACCCCCCTAAAGAGGTATCGATAATTCAGAGATGAGCCGATAACCTGTCGGCACTGGTTAGGGGAGACGCCCGACCCCAAAGCGGGCGGTTTCCCTGAAAGACGCGGAGCAAGACCCCCTATTCCGCGCAATCTTGAAGGCCCGCTCATGCGGGCCTTTTTTTATCGGCGAAAATCGTCGAGACGATTTTCGCGGCCAGCCGTGTGGTTTTTTCCACCTCGCGGCCCAGGGAACGGCCCTGGGCCGCTTAGTGATTTGCTTTCGCACGGCGCATAATGAGAGACCTGCGCTGGGCTGCGGGAGCCTCCCATGAATGTACGTAACAAGCGTGTCGTTATTGCAACGGCGGTCGCGGGCGTCGTCTTCGGGGTGGCGGGGGCGCAGCAGCAGTCGGCCAATGCGGGGGCGGCGGCACGGACGCAGGCGCCGGCGGCGGGGCGCGTGATCGCCAAGGGGCCGGGGTACAGCATCGTCGAGGCCTCGCCGGGGTCGGGCAATCAGGCGGGGGAGACGAGAGTCACGGACGCCGCGCTCGAGACGCTCCACGAGCCGATCGTCTGTCAGGGGCAGCGGGTGCTCAATATCGACAACCGTAACATCCGCTTCGACGGCAATGCAGCGATCACCGCGTCGGATGGATGCGAGCTTCACATCACCAACAGCCGCATCAGTGCGAGCGGCATCGCGATCCGCGCGCGCGGCGCCAGCGTGCACATCGAGAACAGTGAGATCGAGGGGCGCAAGGCATCGATAGACGCCGCCCGTGGGGCCCAGATCTATGCCGAGGCGTCGACTTTCAGGGGCGCCGCCCGCCGCCGGGGTGAGGCGGCGATCCACGACCTGGGCGACAACAATTGGCTTTGATTGACTGACTCCCTGACGATCAGCGCGGAGCTGCAGGCCTGCCTGCAGCGGCAGTTGGATGCCCTCGAGTCCGTCTCGCCGGGCCGGCTGGATTCGCTGCCGGCCGCCGTGCGCGACTCGCTCCCGCGGGTGTTCGCAGCCAGTGACTTCGTGGCGCAGGCCTGCGCCCGCGATCCCGACCTGCTGACCGACCTGATCGGGCGCTACGGCTTGACTGGCCGCTCGACCGCCGACGACTATGCGGTCCGCGCACCGGCCGCGGGGGCCGGCGCCGATGCCGACATGCTCTCCGCCCTGCGGCGCTGGCGGCGGCGTGAGATGGTACGGATCGCATGGCGCGCACTGGCGGGCTGGGCGGAGGTCGAGGAGACGCTGGCGGAGCTCTCCGACTTCGCCGATGCGGCCATCCGCGTGTCGGTCGAGCACGCGCGGCTGGGCCTCACGGCCCGATATGGCGAGCCCCGCTCGGCCGCGGGCGCGGTGCAGCCGCTGGTCGTCGTGGCCATGGGCAAGCTCGGCGGCCGCGAGCTCAACTTCTCGTCCGATGTCGACCTGGTACTGCTCTTCCCGGAGCACGGCGAGACCGACGGGCCGCGCCCGATCACCAACGAAGAGTTCTTCACCCGCCTGACTCAGGGCCTCATCCGACTGCTGGAGACCGCGACCCACGACGGCTTCGCCCTGCGGGTCGACACGCGGCTGCGGCCCTTCGGCGACAGCGGCCCGCCGGTCGCGAGCTTTGCCTCGCTGGAGGATTATCTGCCGCTGCACGGCCGTGACTGGGAGCGCTATGCCTACGTGAAGGCGCGGCCGGTCACCGCGGTGGAGCGGTATGCCGAGATCCGCGCCTCGGCGCTCGGCCCGTTCGTCTACCGCCGCTATCTCGATTACGGAGTGTTCGAAAGCCTGCGCGAGATGAAGGCGCTGATCGAGCGCGAAGTCGAACGGCGCGAGCTCGCCGGCCACATCAAGCTGGGGCCGGGCGGCATTCGCGAGATCGAGTTCATCGTGCAGGCGTTCCAGCTCATCCGTGGCGGGCGCGAGCGGCGGCTGCAGACGACCTCACTCCTCGAGGCTCTGGGGGTGCTCGGTGAGCTGCGGCTCATGCCGGAGGCGGCCGTGGCGGATCTGCGCGCCGCGTATCTGTATCTGCGGCGGCTGGAGAACAGCCTGCAGATGCTCGCCGACGGCCAGGTCCATCAACTTCCGGCCGATGAGCTCTCGCAGCAGCGGATCGCGCTCGCCGTGGGTGCCGCGGACTGGCACATGCTGCTCGCGGCGCTCGGGCGCCATCAGGCGTGTGTCAGCGATCATTTCAACCGGTTCGTCTTCGGGGCCGGCGGCCGCGGCGGCACGTCGGTCAGCATCGACCTGGGCCGGCTGTGGGAGGATGGCGCGGAAGGCGCGCTGCTGTCGGAGTCGCTCGGTCGCGCCGGTTTCATGGAACCCGCGCAGGCGGCGCAGATGCTGTTGGCACTACGCGCCTCGGCGCTGGTCCGCAAGCTCGATGAGCCGGGGCGGCGGCGTCTGCAGGCGTTGTTGCCGCCGCTGCTTGCCGACATCGGCGCCGCCCGGCTCGCGGGCGCCGAGCAACTCGCCGTGCTGCGCCGCATCATCTCCATTCTCGAGGCCACGGGTAAACGCTCCGCGTACTTCGCGCTGTTGCGCGACAGTCAGCCGGCGCGCTCGCGGCTCATCGAGATCTGCGGTCACGGTGAGTTCCTGGTCCGGCAGATCGCCTCTCACCCCCTGCTGCTCGATGAGCTGGTCGACGAGCGCCTGCTGTCGGATCTGCCGGACCGTCAGGCGTTGGCGCGCGAGCTGCAGGCTGCCATGCACCAGCTCGATGACGAGGATCCGGGGCGCCAGGTCGAGGCGCTTTGCCACTTTCAGCGCGCGGCGGTCTTCCGCATCGCGGTGGCGGATCTCACCGGCCGCCTGCCGGTCATGCGGGTGAGCGACCGGCTGACCGAGATCGCCGAGCTCATCCTCGCGTGCGCCGTCGAGCTCGCGTGGAGGCAGATCACGGCGCAATTCGGCGTGCCGCATTGCGGCGAGGGGGCGCAGCGGCGAGTGGTGAGCATCTGCGCCGTCGGTTACGGCAAGCTCGGCGGTCTGGAGCTCGGCTACGCCTCGGATCTGGACCTGGTTTTCCTCCACGACTCCCGCGGCGAGCGCCAGGAGACCGATGGCGCGCGGCCGATCGACAATCCGCTCTTTTTCGTGCGCCTGACGCAGCGCCTCGTGCACCTCCTCACCATGCACTCGGCCGCCGGCCGGCTGTACGAGGTCGATGTGCGGCTGCGGCCGAGCGGCAAGGGCGGAATGCTGGTCACCCAAATCGATGCCTTCGCCGAATACCAACGCCGCGAAGCGTGGACCTGGGAGCATCAGGCGCTGTTGCACGCGCGCGCCGTGGCCGGCGAGCCGGCCCTGTGCGGAGAATTCGAGCGCACTCGGCTCGACGTGCTCCGCTACGCGGTGCGGCGGGAGAGTCTGCGTGACGAAGTGCGCGCGATGCGCGAGCGCATGCGGCGGGAGCTTTCCAGAAGCGGCGACGGGAAGCTGGATCTCAAGCAGGGGACCGGCGGCATTGCCGACATCGAATTCCTGGCACAGTACTGGGCGCTGAAATGGGCCTGCGACTATCCACCCGTGGCGATGTTTTCCGACACCATCCGCCAGCTGGAATCGGTGGCCTCGGCAGATCTCGTACCGCAGGCGACGGTGGATGTCCTGACGGCCGCCTATAGGGCCTACCGCACCCGGATGCACCATCTTTCCCTTGCCGGCGAGGCGGGCCTGGTGGCTGCTGAAGAGTTCGCCGTGGAGCGCGCCGCGGTCACGGCGGTCTGGGACGAGACCATGGGACGAGACAACGGCGCCGGCTGAAACGGTATAATGACTCCATGGCCGCGCAACCCAAAGCACTCATCCAGCCGAACGCGCAGAACCAGTACGAGGTCACGTCCGAGGATCTGCCGCTGTCGTGCCCGATGCCGCAGATGTACCTGTGGAACTCCCATCCCCGTGTCTATCTGCCGATCGAGGTCACCGGCTGGGCCAAATGTCCTTATTGCGGCGCCGAGTATTCCTTGATTGGCTCAAAGTCGCCTGCGGCCGTGGATTGATTGGCGCAAAGCCGCCTACGGCGCTTTGCGCGGCCAACCCTGTGACTTTGTCTATCCCGCGGCTCGAGGGCGGCCTCGAGCCGCTCAGTCACCTGGCTTCGCACGGCGGCTCTAGCCCGCTTAGCAGCGGCTCGATGAGCTGGAGCAGCTTTTCGAGTGCGCCGCGATTGCGATCGACGGCCGCGCGGCCGCGCTCACCCGTTTCCAGCCGCAACGCCTGATCGGACAGCAGCTCGGCCACTCGAGTGCCGAGCTCCGCCCCGTTGCGCACGATCTTCGCCGCGCCGCAGTCGAGCAGCAGGCGCGCGACGTCCTCGGCGTTGGAATTGTGGGGGCCCGTCAGGATGGGCAGCCCCAGCGCCGCGGGCTCCAGCAGGTTGTGGCCGCCGACCGGGACCAGGCTGCCGCCGACGAAGGCGACGTCGGCGGCGGCATAGAAATAGAGCAGCTCTCCGAGAGAGTCGAGCAATAGCACGCGGGAGTCTTCTCTCGCCGCGGTCGGTTGCGAACGCCGCGTGAAAGCCGCCCCTTGCCGCTCGAGCCAGGCGGCCACCTCGGCGAAGCGGTTGGGATGGCGTGGCGCGAGCACCAGCAGAGCCCCCGGAAGAGCCGTGCCCAGATGGCGCTGTGCGGCGAGCACCGCCTCTTCCTCCGCGCCGCCATGAGTGCTGCCAGCGACCCAGACGGCACGGCTTGGCGCGTACAGTCGTCGCAACGCCGCGCCGCGCTCGCGGATGTCAGGAGGCAGCGTGAGATCGAATTTGAGGTTACCGGTGACGTGCGTACGCTCCGCCGCCGCGCCGAGAGCGCGGAAGCGCTCGGCATCTGCCTCGCCCTGAGCGGCGACGACCACCTCGCCCGACAAAGTCTCCTTGAAGAGTGCACCGAGCCGGCGGTAGCGGCCGGTCGAGCGGCGCGACAGCCGCGCGCTGGCGATGACCAGCGGAATGCGGCGGCGGCGGCATTGGCGATAGAGGTTCGGCCAGAGCTCCGTCTCCATGATGACTGCCAGCCGCGGGCGGGTGCGGTCGAGGAATCGGCGCACCGATCCGGGCAGGTCGAATGGCAGAAAGCGAACCTCGGCCGAGCCGCTGAAGAGTGCCCGGGCACGCGCGGCGCCGGTCGGGGTGAACGTGGTCACCAGCACCGGCACCTGCGGATATCGATCCCGCAACGCAAAGACGAGTGCAGCGGCCACTTGCACCTCACCGACGGAGACGGCGTGCACCCAGATGGGCGAGCTCGGCACACGCGGCCCCAGCCCGAAGCGTTCGCCGAAGTTGCGCCAGTAGCTGCGGTCGCGCAGACCGCGGGCCGCGAGCATCACCGACACCAAGGGAGTCGCGAGGTATACCGCTGCGAGGTAGAGCAGCCGCATGGCGGGGCCCCCTCAGCCGGCCAGCGGCTCACGGGCCGCGGCAGAGTCCCAGTACCCGTTGAGCAGCGCGTGCCAGTCCGCTTCGGAGAAGCGCTCGGCAGGCAGTCCGTAGGTGATCTTTTCCAGCGAGCGCCGCAGCCGCACGAGATTGGCATCGCGCCAGAGGCCGGCCCGACGGAGCTCGCAGCGGTCGAAGTCGACCAGGAAAACGCTCTCCTCGCTCAGCATCACATTGCGTGCGTTGAGGTCGGCATGGCAGACACCGAAGTCATGAAAGCGCCGGATGCAGCGTCCGATCGAGATCCAGGTGACGATGGACAGTGCGCCCAGAGCCAGACACTCGGCGAGCGAGCCGACCGTCGTCAACCGCTCCGTGATGATGTCGCCATGGTAGGTATGGCCCCGGCGGACGTAACGGGCGGCGATCGGCGCCGGGACCGGGAGTCCCGCGCGATGCAGCCGGTAGGTGATCGACCACTCCGAGAACGGGCGGGTCTGATCTTCGCCGCGCCAGATGTATCGGTCGGAAGAGAGCAGGGCGATGAGCCCGCCGCGATGATAGTGACGCAACACCAGGCGGCGATCGCGGCTGCGCACGAAATGCGTGGTCCCGCGGCCGCGGGCCGCGCCGTCGAGCTCGCCGCGCGAGCTCCAATACCGCGGGTCGAACCACGCGGCCGTCAAATTGCGGGCCCTGGAGGCGTCGTATAGCATGGCGCCTCCCTCGATGACACCTTGCTTGACCTCCGACCCGAGCGGCCAGCGCCCGCTCACCGGGTACCCTCCGTGAAGTTGCCGCTCGACGGACCGCCTCGTACTGTCTGCATATTGAGACTCTCGTCGCTCGGCGACACATGCCACGTCGTGCCGGTCGTGAGGGCGCTGCAGCGCTCGTGGCCGCAGACGAAGCTGACATGGATCATCGGCAAAACGGAGTCGCGCCTGATGGAGCTCATCGATGGCGTGGAGTTTATCACCGTGGACAAGCGGGCCGGCCTTGCCGCGCGCCGCGATCTCGGCTCGACCCTGAGCGGCCGGCGCTTCGACGTCCTGCTGCACATGCAGCTGTCGCTGCGCGCGAGCCTCGTCTCCAGCGTCGTGCGTGCACCGATCCGAATGGGGTTCGACCGGGCACGCGCGCGCGAGCTGCAGTGGCTCTTCACCAATGCGCGGATTGCGCCGCGCACCCGCGAGCATGTGCTCGACAGCTTCTTCGGCTTCCTGGAGGCGATCGGCATCCGCGACCGCGCGCTGCGCTGGGACGTCCCGCTGACACCCACGGCGCTCGAGTATGCCCAGACTCTCATTCCCGATGGCCGCACACTGGTCATCAGCCCTTGCTCCAGTCACTCGCGGCGCAACTGGCGTCCGGAGGCTTACGCCGCCGTCGCGGACCATGCGGCGCAGCGACATGGAATGCGGGTGATCCTGGCAGGCGGACGCACGGAGATCGAGCGCGACGTCGGGGCCGCGATCGAGCGGTCGGCGCAAGTGCCGGTCGTGAATCAGATCGGGCGCGACACCCTGCCCCAGATGCTGGCGCTGCTCGCCCGGGCCACGGCGCTCCTGTCGCCGGACTCCGGGCCGGCGCACATGGCGACGATGGTGGGGACGCCGGTGATCGGCCTCTACGCGGCTACGAATCCGGAGCGCAGCGGGCCGTATCTGTCGCGCAGATGGTGCGTGAACGCCTACCCTCGGGCAGCGCTGCGTTTCCGCGGCCGCCCGCCGGAGGAGCTGCCCTGGTGGGAGAAGATCGAGGAGCCGGGGGTCATGGACCTGATCGAGACGGCGCAGGTCACCGCGAAGCTCGATGAGTTGCTAGCATATGAGGCATGAGCGACGACATCCTGGTGCCCGTCTCTCCCGGGGAGCTGCTCGACAAGATCACCATCCTCAGGATCAAGACGGCGCGCATTCTCGATCCGGCCAAGCTGGCCAACGTGCGGCTCGAGCTCGATCTGCTGGAGAAGACCTGGCGCGGCTCGCCCTTCGCCGCGGCCGATGTGGCGCGCGACGAACGCGCGTTGCAGGAGGTCAACGAGCGGCTCTGGGACATCGAGGACCGGATCCGCGAGAAGGAGGCGCGTCAGACCTTCGACCGCGATTTCATCGAGCTCGCGCGGGCCGTCTACCACTCCAACGACGAGCGGGCGGCGATCAAGAAGCGCATCAATGCGGCGCTCGGCTCCAGGCTGGTGGAAGAGAAGTCCTATCAAGTCTACCGGCGCGAGAGCACCTGAGTAAGCGGCCCAGGATGGGCCGAGCAGCGCGGCAGGATGCCGACTCTGCGCCAATTTGCTAAGGCGGCGGTGGCGGCGGGGGCGGCTTCGGAGTCGGCGGCGGGGCCCGCGGCGTCATGGCCTCCGGAGTGATGGCGCCGAGGGAGACGGAGGCGCTGGCCGTCAGCCAGCGGTTGATCGCCTGCACCTCGCCCGGATCCAACGTGCCCGCCGCAAACCGCAGCTGTACCACGCTGGTGATGTAGGCATAGCGGCTGGCGGCATAGTTGGTTTTTGCCTGAACCAGCGAGCTCAACGCATTGAGGAGGTCGACCTCGGTCTGCGTGCCTACGCGATAGCCGGCCTCCGTCGCCCGGTAGGCCGTCTGGCTGGAGACCAATGCCTGCTGCAGAGCCTGGACGTGGGCGATGCCGCTGATGACGCCCAGGTAGGCATCACGCGCCTGTTGTTCGGTCGTGCGTGCGGTTTCCTGCATCGCATCTTTCGCGGCGATCCATTGGTATTGCGCCTGATGCACGCGTGCTTCCGTGCCTCCGCCGGCGAAGATCGGGATGCTGATCTCCAGGCCGATCTGGCGGTCGTTCGTCCAGCTTTGCAGCCCGTTGAAGGTTCCGATACCGACGATCGACTCATCGGTGCTCGAGCTGTTGAACGAGCGGCTGGCCGTCAGGCTGATCGAGGGGAGATGGCCGCCGAAAGCGACGCGCACGTTCTGCCGCGCCACATCGGCGGCCAGCCGGCTGGCGATCAGCGAAAGATTCTGCTGCAGCGAGGTTTGCACCCACTGGTTCTGATTTGCCGGGCTCGGCATGAGCAGCGGCATGGACGGGCCCGGCTCCGACAGGGTCGGATATTGCCGGCCGGTGATGACCTGGAGCTGATCCTCCGTGTTCGCGAGCGACTGCTTGTCGGCAATGACGGCCGCCGCGGCCGTATCCCGGGCGGCGCGCGCCTGCTCGACATCGGTGATGGCGATCAGGCCGACCTGGTAGCGCTTGTCGGCCTGCTGCAGCTGCAGGTCGTAGGCCTGCAGGGATGATTCCTGCGCCTGCAGCGTGTCGAGGGCGGAGAGTACATTGAAGTAGGCGGTGGCGACGCGAAGGATGAGATCCTGGGCGGCGGACTCATACGTGGCCTGCGCCTGGGCGACCTGGCTGTCGGCCGCCTTCAGGTTCATCCAGTCGCTCCAGGAAAAGAGCTGCTCGGACAGGTTCAGACTCCACTGCCTGCCGTTCGTATGGGTCGTGTCGTAGATGGTTTCCGGGATGGGCAGCCCTGCGGGTGACGATCCGATGAACGTCGAGGGACCCGAGGCATGGTCCAACGATCCGCCCGCCGATCCCGTGATCTGCGGCAGCAGTGACGCCCAGGCCTCCGGCCGGGCCTCGCGCGCGGCCCTGTAGGTCGCATACGCCTGCTGATACGTGGGGTCGCTGGCCAGGGCGTCCTGGTAGACCTGGGAGAAGTCCGCGGCCAGGGCGGCGGCCGGGAGTCCTAAGGCAAAGCCGGCGCAGAAGAGGGCCAAAGGGAGGACAAGCCTCGATGTCCGTGCGGCGCGGTGCATAATCTTGCAGAGACCCTTGAGTCTTGGAGAGAGGCTCTTAGAACACAAAACCCGGCGGCCGAGTTGCATGCTCGAGCGGATCGATGACCGTCTCGAAGAGGCTTTCCGTGCCCCACGCATCCTCGGTGATCCGGCGAATCAGCCGCGCCTCCATTACCGGAGGCATGCCCACGACCACGAAGAGCCGGCCGCCGACGGCGAGCTGGCGCTGGAAACGCTCGTCGGGGACGGGGAGCGAGGCTGTGACGGCGATGGCGTCGTAACGCGTCTCGGAATCGGCCCGCGTCGCATCCTGCGCGACGATTTCCACGTCCCGCAAGCCGAGGCAGGCGACGTTGGCCCGGGCGAGCTCCGCGAGCTCGGGGGAGATCTCCAGCGACCGCACCGAGGCGCCGCCGGTCCGCAGACATGCAGTCACGAATCCGGAGCCCGTACCGACTTCGAGCACCCGCTCGCCGCCGCTGAGGGCAAGGGCCTGCAGGAGTCTGCCGACGACACTCGGACGCAGCATGTGCTGCCCTCCCGGCAGCGGAATCTCTACGTCCGCGAATGCCAGGAAGCGATGTTGCGACGGGACGAACGCCTCTCGCGGCACCTGGCGCAGGATCTCGAGCACCCGCGCATCGAGCACGTCCCAGGCGCGCACCTGCTGCTCGATCATCTGTTCGCGTGCTTGGACCGTGGACATCTTGCTTGGGTGCTCCGATTGGACTTATTGCGTCCCGGCGACCGGGCACGTGAAGTTACGGGTTTTCGACGCTCCTGCCAAGCCGCCCTGCGATGAGATATGGTGAAACGCCGACGGGATACCGGACAGCTACGCTATGCTTTGGTCGTCCGCACCCCGGGCAACGAGAATAATGAAGAAAGAGACCCCGGACTGCCTGGCAGCCCCTAACCCCATGATGTCGAAATCAATCGCTCGCGCGGCCGCAAATCCGTCCCGCGCAGGCAGGACAGGCTGATGTCCGCCCTCGCGCTGTTGTGCATTCTACTGGGGCTCGCCGCGGTCGTTCTGCTCTGGCTCTACGCCGCCCAGCGAGGTGAGCTGCAGGACGTCGAGCGGCTGTCGCAGCAGCTGCAGCGCATCGCCATCGGCGGCCCGCTCGGCGGCCGGGTGGAGTCAGGCAGCTCCAAGCCGGAGCTGTCGGCGCTGGTTACCGCGATCAACCATCTGCTGACGCGCGCGGCCGGCGACCGTGAGGGCGGCCGTGCGACGCCGAAGCTTTTCGCCGAGCTCGGGGAGCGCATCCACGAGGCCGTGCTGGTCCATCGCGAAGTGATCCTGTATGCCAACCGGCAGTTTGCCGCGCTGGTCGGAGCGGATCGCGCCGATCTTGCCGGCCGCCGGCTGGGTGACCTGGTGGCGCCGGAATATGCCGAGCTGGTGCACGAGAATATCAGGCGCCGGCTCGCCGGCGAGCCGGCGGCAGAGCGTTATGAGGTCGAGGTTCTCGGCCGCGACGGCCAGGTGAGTCGTCTCGAGATCTCCTCTGCGCGCGTCGATTACGACGGCGGCAGTGGACTGCTCATGACGGGCGTGGAAATACTTCCAACACAGACGGTGGAAGCGCTACGCGTGAAGACCGAGGGTGACTCCACGGCCTATCTGCTGGCGCTGAACTCGCTGTCCGAGGCTGTGATCGCGACGGACGTCGAAGGGCGCATCACCTACCTCAATCCCGCGGCGGAGAGGATCACGGCGACCGCGGCCGGGCAGGCGAGCGGCAGGACTCTGGAGGAGCTCGTCGGACTGGTCGACGAAACCGACAGGCGGCTGCTCTCCGACCCGGTGCGCCAGGCGCTCTCGAGCGGCGCTGCCGTGACCCTCGGCCGGCGCGCGCTGCTGATTTCGCGCGCCGATGCCGGCGAACGCTCGATCGAGGTGTCGGCAACGCCGATGCGCACCGCGACGGGCGAACAGGTCGGCGCGGTGGTCCTGCTGCACGACGTCTCCGAACAGCGCGGCCTCGCCCGCCAGATGTCCTATCAGGCGACCCACGATGCGCTCACGGGTCTGGTCAACCGGCGCGAGTTCGAGCGGCGCCTGGAAGATGCGATCGAGAGCGGCCATCGCGGCGACGGCCAGCATGTGTTGTGTTATCTCGACCTGGACCGCTTCAAGGTGGTCAACGACACCAGCGGGCATCTCGCCGGCGACAGCATGCTGCGCGAGGTGGCGAAGCTGCTGCGCGATGCGGTGCGCGACAGCGACACGGTGGGGCGCCTGGGCGGCGACGAGTTCGGCATGCTGCTCGTCGGCTGTCCGCTGGAGAAGGCGCGCCAGATCGCCGACGACGTCTGCCACGCGGTGGGCGACCACCGCTTCGTCTGGCGCGACCGGATTTTCAACATCGGGGTGTCGGTGGGACTGGTGGAGATCTCGCGCGAGAGCGGCACCCTCGAGGAGCTGCTCACCGCGGCCGATTCCGCCTGCTATGTCGCGAAGAAGCAGGGCTCCGGCCGGGTCGCCGTCTACTCGGCGCGCGACGAGGCGCTGGCGCGCCACACGGGCGAGATCCAGTGGCTGCAGAAACTGCAGGCGGCGCTGAAGGAGAGCCGGTTCCAACTGTTCTATCAGCCCATCGTGCCTGCCTACGGCACCGACGGCGGCGGGCCCGCGATGGAAGTGCTGGTGCGGCTGCAGGAGGAGGACGGTCAGCACGTGCCGCCGGCGGAATTCCTGCGCGCGGCGGAGCGCTACCGGCTGATGGGTCTCGTCGACCGCTGGGTCGTGCAGACCACCCTGGCGGCGCTCGGGCGCGGCGCGATTCCGGTCCCGGGCAATCGCTGTCTCGCCATCAACGTCTCGGGCCAGACGCTGGCGGATACGCAATTCCTCGAGTTCGTCGTCGAATGCCTGGACAGCACCGGGGTGACTCCGTCACAGGTGTGCTTCGAGATCAGCGAGACGGCGGTGGTGGCCAACCTGGAGCATGCGCGCCGCTTCGTGGGCGTGCTGCACGGCATGGGATGTCAGTTCGCGCTCGATGACTTCGGCTCGGGAGTCGGGTCTTTCTCCAACCTGAAGAACCTGCCGATGGATTACCTCAAGATCGACGGCTCCTTCATCCGCAACCTGGCGCGCGATTCCGTCAACCAGGCGATGGTCACCGCGATGATCAAGCTGGCGCGCACGCTCAACTTCAAGGTGATCGCCGAGCAGGTCGAGGACAGCGCGGCCCTGGACGCGGCGCGGCGCATGGGCGTCGACTTCGTACAGGGCTACGCGATCGCCAAGCCGCAACCGCTGCCGCTGGCGGCGTGACGGTCGCAAGCGAATCCCGTGACAGGGCTGGCTGCGCACAAAACGGCTTTGCGCCAATCTACTTGGGATCGAACTTGAGCGCGGCGCCGTTCATGCAGTAGCGCATGCCGGTGGGCTTGGGGCCGTCGGGGAAGACGTGGCCGAGGTGACCGCCGCAGCGCGAACAGTGGACTTCGGTGCGCGCCATGAGGTGGCTGTGGTCCTCGCGGGTGGCGACCGAGCCTGCGATCGGCTGGACGAAGCTCGGCCAGCCGGTGCCGCTTTCGAACTTCGCCTGCGACTCGTAGAGGGGCTGCCCGCAGCCGGCGCAGCGGAAGACACCCGTGCGGTGCTCGTCGTTGAGCTCGCTCGTGCCGGCGCGCTCCGTGCCGTGACGGCGAAGCACGCGGTACTGGTCCGCGCTCAGTCCGGCGCGCCACTCTTCGTCGGTCTTCTCGACCGCAAATCGCTCTTTGGATTCCACGCCGGCCACCTTTCAGATACTGCCTCGTCACCCATGAGTCCAACAGGTCGGCCGCGGCCTCGTCAAGCACCGGCGGCCGGGCACCCCGCGCCGCGCCGTCTCCGACGAGAAAGCAACAGGGTTTCGGGGTGCGCGAGCCCTTGGGCAATCAATGGGTTGCGGGGCTTACCCGGTCACGGCCGGCCGCCCATGTAGGCTGCCGCCAACACTCAACAGCCTGAGGCTCACAAAAACCAACGGTGCAAGTTGGTCGCGGGCGTGGTAAGAAGGGCGCCCGATTGCAGCAGAGCGAGCACCAGCACGGAGGCGCCCAGCGTATGCAGCTTGCCCGACTATGGCGTGAGCATCTTGCCGCGGGTTGTCCTCGCGAGCTGACCGGCGTGGAGATCGCCGGCAGCGATGCGCGCACCCTCGATGCCGAGATCACGGCCTGTGTGAGCGCGCTGATATGCCGGTCGATGACCGTGGACGAGCGCATCGAGCGGCGGCTCGCCGAGATCAGCGAGGCACTCACCAGCAAGCAGGCTCAGGCGGAGGAGCCGGTGGCGGCGTACTGCGCCCGCCTCAATCGACTCGTAGGCGCTCTGCTCACGGAATCCCGCCACGGCCGGGCCTAGCTGATCGGCGCAAATCGCTCCCGGCGATTTGCTCGGCCCCGTCCCTGCGCCGAGCCCTCTCGGGCCGGCATCCGCCGTCCAAAGTCGCTCCTGCAATTTTGTGCGCAGCCAGCCCTCTGGCTTTCTCGACCTCGCGTCCCAGGGAACGGCGCCTGAATTTGAGGCCGGGCGAGCCCCCCGCACGAATCTTGCTCAGCTTGGGCTGGGTAGGTGCCTAGGAGCTCGCTCAAGTGGGATGCTCGAGTCTTGCGGGAGAGACCATGGTGGAGGACTTGCCGCACGCGGAGGTGCCGCTGAAGGTGCTGGTGGTGGATGACCAGGTGGATTCCGCCGACGCGGTGGCGTGCCTTCTGTCCATGATGGGCCATGAAGTGCACACGGCCTACGGGCCTCACGAGGCGCTGGAGATGTACCGCCAGGTGCACCCGGAGGTGGTCTTCATGGACATCAGCATGCCGGAGCTGAGCGGTCTCGAGACGGCCGCACGCATCCGCTCCATGCCGGAGGGCACCTCGACCACCATCATCGCCCTCACCGGCCTCGGACACGAAGCCGACCGCCGCCGCTCACGCGAGGCGAGTATCGACCATCACGTCGTCAAGCCCGCGTCCCCGTCCGTGCTTCACCGACTGCTGAGCGCCATCCACCACGCCTGAACCTCGCGGCGCGCCCAAGCCATGCGCCCCCGCTGCCGTCTACAGCAGCGGGATCATCAACAGCGCTACGATGTTGATGATCTTGATGAGCGGGTTGATCGCGGGGCCTGCCGTGTCCTTGTACGGGTCGCCGACGGTGTCGCCGGTCACCGCGGCTTTGTGGGCGTCGGAGCCCTTGCCGCCGTAGTTGCCTTCCTCGATGTACTTCTTGGCGTTGTCCCAGGCGCCGCCGCCGGTCGTCATGGACACCGCGACGAAGAGGCCGGTCACGATGGTGCCGATGAGGAGGCCGCCGAGCGCCTTGATGCCGGCGCCGGGGCCCAGCAGGTAGTTCATCACCACCACCAGCACGATGGGCACCACGATCGGCAGCAGCGAGGGGATGATCATCTCGCCGATGGCGGCGCGGGTCAGCAGGTCCACCGCGCGCGAATAGTCGGGCTTGGCGGTGCCTTCCATGATGCCCTTGATCTCGCGGAACTGGCGGCGGACCTCGGTCACCACCGAGCCGGCGGCCCGTCCCACCGCTTCCATCGCGAGCGCGCCGAAAAGATAGGGCACGAGCCCGCCGATGAAGAGCCCGATGATGACGGCGGGATCGGAAAGCGAGAAGGCCACGAGCTTGCCGGCGGTCTCCAGGTTGTGCGTGTAGTCGGCGAAGAGCACCAGCGCCGCGAGGGCGGCAGAGCCGATGGCGTAGCCCTTGGTGACGGCCTTGGTCGTGTTGCCGACCGCATCGAGCGGATCGGTGATGTCGCGCACCTGCTTCGGCAGGCCCGCCATCTCCGCGATGCCGCCGGCGTTGTCGGTGATCGGGCCATAGGCATCGAGAGCCACGATCATGCCGGTCATCGAGAGCATGGCGGTGGCGGCGATCGCGATCCCGTAGAGGCCGGCACCGCTCGCCTCACCCAGCTTGAACGAGGCCCAGATTGCGAGGCACACGGCGATGACCGGCAGCGCGGTCGACTTCATCGAGACGCCGAGACCGGCGATGATGTTGGTTGCATGACCGGTCTGCGACGCGGCGGAGACCTTGCGGACCGGGCTGTACTCGGTGGCCGTGTAGTATTCCGTGATGACGATCAGCGCGGCGGTGAGGCCGAGCCCGATGAGCGAGCAGCCGAAGAGCGAGTTGCCCTCCGCCGGCATGAGCGCGTGGGTGATGAAGTAAAAGCCGATCGCCGACACGATGCCGGAGACGATCACGCCCTTGTACAGGGCATTCATGATCTTGCCGCCCTCGCGCGTCGACACGAAGAAAGTGCCGATGATCGAGGAGACGATCGACACGGCGCCGAGCGCCAGCGGATAGATCGCGGCGTTGAGGCCGGCTGCCTCGCTCTGTTTCGCGAAGAGCAGCCCGCCGAGGAGCATGGTGGCCACCACCGTGACGGCGTACGTCTCGAAGAGGTCGGCCGCCATGCCGGCGCAGTCGCCCACGTTGTCGCCGACGTTGTCGGCGATGACGGCCGGGTTGCGCGGGTCGTCCTCGGGAATGCCGGCCTCGACCTTGCCGACGAGGTCGGCGCCGACGTCGGCGCCCTTGGTGAAGATGCCGCCGCCGAGACGCGCGAAGATCGAGATCAGCGAGCCGCCGAAGGCGAGGCCGACGAGGGCGTGCAGCGCCGGATCGATAGCCATGAAATGGCGCAGGATGGCGAAGTAGCCCGCCACGCCGAGCAACGCGAGTCCGACGACCAGCATGCCGGTGATCGCGCCGCCGCGGAAGGCCACCGCCAGAGCGGCATTGAGCCCCCGGGTAGCCGCCTCGGCGGTGCGCACGTTGGCGCGCACGGAGATGTTCATCCCGATATAGCCGGTTGCGCCCGAAAGCACCGCGCCGATGGCGAAGCCGCACGCGGTCGGCCAGTGCAGGAAGAACCCGAGGATCAGGAAGAGCACGATACCCACGATCAGGATCGTGCTGTACTGGCGATTGAGGTACGCCTTGGCCCCGGCCTGCACGGCCGCGGCAATTTCCTGCATGCGGGCATTGCCCGCGGGCAGGCGCAGGATGGCGGTCATCGATACGATACCGTAGAGCACGGCGAGCACGCCGGCCGCGATCGCGGCCCACAGCCACGTGGTGGCATCCATCAGCTATCTCCCCCGGATTACTGAAGTGCTTACAAAAAAGGGCGCGAAGTGTACCACGAGCCCTAGAGCTTGAATTCCGTCTTGAGGCGCCTGCGGACGGGAGAGCCTTTGATGCGGACGTAATCCGGCAGGCCGTCCCGATAGGGGGGATAGGCCTCGCCGGCGACCAGGGGCTCGAGGTAACGCCTGCAGGCCTCGGTGATGCCGAAACCGTCCGGGGTGATGTACTCCGGCGGCAGCTTCTTCTCGCGATTGGCTACTTCGGCCAGCGGGACGTGGCCGACCGTCCATTTGTAGGGCCGGGAGGCCTTGCGGACGATCACGGGCATCACCGCGTTCACGCCCTTGACGGCCAGCTCGACCGCGGCCTTGCCGACGGCGTAAGCCTGCTCCACGTCGACCTTGGAGGCGATGTGGCGTGCCGAGCGCTGCAGGTAGTCCGCGACCGCCCAGTGATACTTGTAGCCGTGGGCCTGGCGGATCATGTCCGCCACCACCGGCGCGACACCTCCCAGTTGGCTGTGGCCGAAGGCATCGCGGGTTCCGGCCTCCGCGAGGAACTTGCCGTCGGGGTACGCGCTGCCTTCAGAGACGACCACGACGCAGTATCCGACCGTGGCGACACACTGCTTCACCCGCTCCAGGAAGCGGTCCCTGTCGAAAGGGATTTCGGGAAACAGGATGATGTGCGGCGGCTCCCCGGTCTTGCGGCCGGCCAGGCCGGCGGCCGCAGCGATCCAGCCTGCGTGACGCCCCATCACTTCGAAGACGAACACCTTGGTCGAGGTCCGCGCCATGGAAGCCACATCGAGGGCCGCCTCGCGGGTGGACACGGCGATGTACTTGGCCACCGAGCCGAACCCGGGACAGCAGTCGGTATGCGGCAGATCGTTATCGACGGTCTTCGGCACGCCGACACAGGTGATGGGGTAGCCCAGCGCCTCGCCGATCTGCGAGACCTTGAGGGCGGTGTCCATGGAGTCGTTACCGCCGTTGTAGAAGAAGTAGCCGATGTCGTGGGCGCGGAAGACTTCGATCAGGCGCTCGTACTCGGCGCGGTTCTGATCGAGGCCCTTGAGCTTGAAGCGTGCCGAGCCGAAGGCGCCGGCGGGCGTGTGCTTGAGCCCGCGGATCACGGCCGGACTTTCACGGCTGACGTCGATCAGATCTTCCGTCAGCGCGCCCACGATCCCGTCACGGCCGGCATACACCTTGCCGATGTATCGTGACTGACGCATGGCCGTCTCGATGACGCCGCAGGCCGAGGCATTGATCACGGCAGAGACGCCGCCGGATTGGGCGTAGAACGCGTTCTTCTTGGACGTCGCCTTTTTCGTGGCCATCGGGCAATTCCGCGGGTGATCGGAGGGCGCGCAAGCATAACCCACGGCCCGCTGCAGGCGTACGCGCCGGCCATCCCGCCAGTGCGGGGGCGGTTTGACCTCGTCCCCCGGCGCCGGTAACGTGACTAGCCTTCCCAGGGTGTCAAAGGTCTCCATAAGTCATAGTCATGCGCATCGTCCTGTTGGGGGCCCCGGGATCGGGGAAGGGCACGCAGTCTCAGCGTCTGGTCGAGCATCACGGCATACCACAGGTCTCCACGGGCGACCTGTTGCGGGCCGCCGTGGCAAACGGCACGCCGCTCGGCCTCAAGGCCAAGGAGACCATGGCCGCCGGCCGCCTGGTCGCCGACGAGATCGTCCTCGGCATGATCCGCGAGCGTCTCGCCGAGCCCGACACCGCGGCCGGCTTCATCCTGGACGGCTTCCCGCGCAACCTGGCGCAGGCGCGCGCCCTCGATGCGCTGCTCGGTGAGATCGGCAAGCCCCTCGATGCCGTCGTGCAGATGGAGGTCGATTACGCGGAGCTGTCCCGCCGCATCTCCGGCCGGCGTACCTGCACCGATTGCGGCCGCGTCGTGAATCTCCTCACCTCATCGCCCGGCGAGCCGGAGCGCGACCTGTGTCCGAAGACCGGCAAGCCTCACCGGCTTTTCCAGCGGCCCGACGATAACGAAGCCACCGTCGCCGAGCGTCTCAAGGTCTATGAGCAGCAAACCCGCCCGCTCGTGGACTACTACCGCCAGCAGGGCCTGCTCCGAACGATCGATGCCGAAGGCACGATGGCCGAGGTCGAGCAGCGCCTCGAAGCCGCGCTGAAACGCGCCTAGACCGAGGCCGCGGCCAGGAGCTTCTCGCCGATCACGGTCCGCCGCCAGCCACGCAGCGCGGCGATGTCATCGCCACCCTCGGCCAGCCGCTCGAGATCGCGCCTCGTGGCCAGTACCTCCGGGCTGATCCCGATCTCGGTCGCCGCGGCCTGATTCACCGCGCCGAGCTTCTTCACGAGTGCGCTCTGCGCCGGGTCCGGGCGCTGCCGCGCGTCCAGCGCCGGCGCGGGGTCCGGCACGTTCGCCGCCGCGATACAGGCCAGAAGCTCTTCGCCGCAGTGCCGCACCACGCCTGCCGGCATCTCGGCGATCGCTTCCAACGCCGCCTGCGACCGCGGCACGCGGACGATCAACTCGCGCAGGACCGCATCATCGAGAATCCAACCCCGCGGCCGATTCCGCTCCATGGCCCGGCGCTCCCGCCATGCGGCAAGCCCCTGCGCCAGCCGCTGCCGCGAGGCGTCGAGGCCCCGCAGCCCCTTCAGCCGGCGCCAGGCCTCCTCCGGGTCGGTGGTCAGGGCGCGGGCGTCCGCCAACCCCGAGAGCTCCTCGGCGAGCCAACTCAGCCTGCCCAGCTTGTCGAGCTGCTCCTCCAGCGTCAGTTTCAGCGGCACCAGATGACGCACGTCGTCAAGCGCATACTCGATCTGCTCCGGCGATAGCGGCCGGCGCGACCAGTCCGTGCGCGTGTGCGCCTTGGGCAGCTCGATGGCGAGCAGCCGCCGGGCGAGCTCCGCATAGCCGATCTGCGCCGCGAATCCCGCGAGCGCGGCCGCGATCTGCGTATCAAACACGGGACGCACCAGGCCGACCGGCGGCAGCAGAACCTCGAGGTCCTGCCGCGAGGCATGCATCACTTTCACGACCCCGGCCGCGGTGAGCGGGCTCGCGAGCGCGCCGAGGTCGGCCACCGCCAGCGGGTCGATGCATACCGCGTCGTCGGCCGCCGACACCTGTATCAGGCAGAGCTCCGCGCGGTAGGTCCGCTCGCGGAGAAATTCGGTGTCGAGGCCGATGCTCGTCTGCCTCGCGAGGCGGGCGGCGAGATCGGTGACGGCGTCGGCAGTGTCGGCGATGTGCTGCAACTAGGCGGAGGATGATCTGTAGAATCCGCGCTCATTATGCACGTACACATCCTGGGAGTTTGCGGGACCTTCATGGGCGGCATCGCCGCCATCGCGCGCACCGCGGGCCACCGCGTCACCGGCTCCGACCGCAACGTCTATCCCCCGATGAGCACGCAGCTCCAGGCTCTCGGCATAGAGCTCATCGAAGGCTACGGCGCCGCGCAGCTCGACCCGGCGCCCGATGTGGTGGTCGTAGGCAATGTCATGACGCGCGGTCAGCCCGTGATCGAAGCGCTGCTCGACCGTGGCATTGCCTACGCCTCGGGTCCGGAGTGGCTCGCGCGCGAGGTGCTGCGCGACCGCTGGGTCCTCGCCGTGGCGGGAACGCACGGCAAGACCACGACCTCCTCGGTCCTCGCCTGGATTCTGGAGCGGGCGGGACTCGCGCCCGGGTTCCTGATCGGCGGCGTGCCGGCGAACTTCGATACCAGCGCGCGTCTCGGCGCGGCGCCCTTCTTCGTCATCGAGGCGGACGAATACGACACCGCCTTCTTCGACAAGCGCGCCAAGTTCGTCCATTACCGTCCGCGCACCCTGATCCTGAACAACCTCGAGTACGACCACGCCGACATCTATGCGGACGTCGCCTCGATTCAGCGGCAGTTTCATCACCTGGTGAGGACGGTGCCGGGCAGCGGCCGTATCGTATGGAACGCCACGGATGAGCGTCTGCAGGAGACGCTCGCGATGGGATGTTGGACGCCGCTGGAAGGATTCGCGGGCCACGCCGCGCCGGCTACTCACTGGACGGGGCGCCCCTCGGGAGGCGTCGAGGACTTCTCCTGCTTCGAGGTTCTCGAGCAGGGCCGGACTCGCGGCACCGTGCAGTGGGGGCTCATCGGCGCGCACAACATGGAGAATGCGCTCGCGGCCATTGCCGCGGCGCGACATGCCGGTGTCCCCGTCGAGCGCGCAATCGAGGCCCTGAATTCCTTTGCCGGAGTGGCGCGGCGCATGCAGCTCCGTGGTGAAGTAAACGGCGTGCGTGTGTACGACGACTTCGCCCATCATCCCACGGCGATTGCGACGACCCTCGATGGCTTGCGGCGGCGCGTGGGATCGGCACGGATCGTCGCCGTCCTCGAGCCGCGTTCCAACACCATGCGCATGGGCGTTCATCGCGAGCAACTCGCCGGCTCGCTGGCCGGCGCGGACGAAGTTTGGCTCTATACGCCCCCCGACCTGGGCTGGGATGCGACCGGCGTGCTGGCCGGGCTGGGCGGCCGCGGTCATGGGCGCGGCGACGTGTCCGTGCTCGCCAGGGATCTGGCGCAGACGCTGAAGGCCGGTGATCACGCGCTCATCATGAGCAACGGCGGCTTCGGCGGATTGCACGGCAAGCTGTTGGATGAGCTGAGGCACCGTGCGAAAGCAAGTGAGTAAGCAGCCCAGGGCCGTTCCCTGGGCTGCGAGGTCGATAGAGTCATACGGCCGCGCTCGCCCAAAGCGGCGTCAGCCGACTTTGGGCCGATTAACGTAGAACCACGACAGGCCGACACCCAACACCGCAGTCCAGGCGAGCACCAGCCAGCCGGTGAAGCCATCGTGGCGGCTCAGCAGGAAGCCGAGCGGCGAGGCGCGATTCGGCTGCGACAGCCCGTGCACGACCAACATCACCCACACCCAGCCGGCGTGCAGCCCCATTCCCGCCGCGATGTTGCCGGTGATCGACCGCACCAGCGCCAGCACGACGCCGACCGCCGTCAGGCATAGAAAGGCGTCCGCGATGCCCAGAGGATGGTCGAAGGACTGCAGCGTGCCGTGAAGGAGCTCGATGCCGCTCCAGGCGCAGACCTGCGCCGCCGGGATGTGAAAGCTGCCGACGAAGTGCGTCCACGAGTACACGATCGAGGTCAGGACGATCGCGGCGACGGTGCCGGACTCCCGCTGGATGCCGGTGTACATGGCACCGCGCAGCGCGGTCTCCTCGATGAGGGCGACGGCGAGGCCGCTCGCGAGCCGCTTGGCGATCAGCGCGGCCAACGTCCCGGCGCCGTAGGCGGCGGCCTGATGAAAGTCGAGCAGGCCCAGGGCCGTCATCGAGGCTGCCACGCCCGCCATCGTGATCGCACCGAGGGCCAGCCCGAGGGCCAGCTCGCGCAGGAAGACCGCGCGCGGCACGCCGTACCCGAGGCTGACGCGGTCCCCGAGGCGCAGGCGGCGCGCCACCAGCAGGAACCCGACCAGGAACGCCAGCATCCCGATCCGCTCGCCGATGCGATGGAACGGAAAGTCAAAATGCGGATGCAGCAGCAGCCACGCCGGATAGGTGAGCGCCGCCATCGCCGCCAGGCTCACCGCGATCAACAGCAGAAACCACGCGAAGGCGCGCATCGGGGCGACTCGTCGGCAGGGGCGCGCAATTTACGGGAAAGCCGCCTTTCGGCGCAAATTCCACGGTAATGCCGCATTTCGGCACGAAGCCGCAACTTCCCGCTCTGGCGGCGCCCGCGGCGGCGCTTCGACAATGCGCGCCGGTCATCACGCGAGCGGAGAGCCGTCATGCAGCAGTCCAGGGCCAGACAGATCCTGCAGTCTCTGATCCAGGGGGTCGATCCCGTCACCGGCGAGGAGTTGCCGCGCGAGACGGTGCTGCAGCACGCCGACGTGCTGCGCGCGCTGCTCGCGGGGCTCTCCGCGCTCGAGCTGACGGCCGCGCGCGCGCAGCGGCGCTCGCAACTCCCCGACAACGTCGGTCAGGCATGGACGACCGACGAGGAAAGCCGGCTCGTCGGGGAATTCAAGAGCGGCGAGTCGCGGGAAGCCATGGCGCGCAAGCACGGACGCACCCTGCGCGCCATCGAGGCGCGTCTGGAGAAGCTTGGACTCATCTCCGCGGACGAGCGGACCACACGCGGCGGCTTCACCGGAGTTTCCGACCCGCCGCCGCGGCCGCGAATGACGCGCGGCGGTATACTTCCGCGCAAGAGGGCGCAGCGCCGCTCGAAGTGAGTCGCAGACCGCGGCGCAATCCGCTCCCGCATCCCGTGCCGAAAGCCCCCTCCAATCCGGTCGTCATCTGGTTCGGCAGAATCGGCGACATGATCATGCTGAGCGCGCTGCTCGAGATCCTGCACCGCAGGTTCGGGCAGCCGTGCCGGATCATCGGTGCCGGCGCCTGGGCGGCGGAAATCTACCGCTCGCATCATGATGTCGCGGAAGTCATCTGTCTGGGCCGGCATACCGCGTTCTTCCTCGACCGCGAGTGGTGGCGGGCGCGGCGGGCCCTGCGCGCCGATCGGGGCGCGCCCGTGTATGTATGCGAGGACTTCCCCCACAAGCTGCCGCGCATCACGCGGCTGTTGCGCTGGAGCGGCACGCCGGCCGACCGCTGCGTCATCATGGCGGACGTGCTCGCGGCGGTGAAGCGCCGCGGCCAGGCGCCCGAGCACTGGGTGGACCGGCTGGTCGCGCTCGGGCGGTGCACACCGCCCGCCTTTCACGCAGCCGACTACCCGTGGCCCGACCCGCCGCCGCGCGGCGCGCCGCAGCTCGAGATCACTGCGGCCGAGCGCGCGGAATGCCAGGCATGGCTCGCCTCGCGGGGATGGCTCGGGCGGCCGCTCGTGCTCGTGCAGCCCGGCAACCAACGCATGATGAAGGGCCGGGGCCGGCCGCGCGTGGCGCAGGACGACCACAAGGCCTGGCCGGTGGAGCGCTGGGCGGAGTTGTTGCGGCACGTTCAGCAACACCTGCAGTCCCGGATGCCGTCGGCGCTCGTGGTCCTCGTCGGGGCGCCGCAGGAAGCAGCCTTCCTCGGGCTGATCCGCGCCGCGGCGCAGCTGCCCTCGATCGCGACAGCGGTGCTGCCGCTGCGTCGGCTCTTCGCCCTGTGCGCCCGATCCCACAACATGATTTCCGTGGATACCGGCCCGGCGCATGCCGCGGCTGCGGTCGGCTTGCCGCTCGTCGTTCTCTTCGGCGCCTATCCTTCACGGGTCTGGCAACCGCGCAGCGCCGTCGGATCGCCGGTGATCGGCGTGGGCGGCCCGCCGGCGGCGAGCCGGCTGGACCAGATTCCAGAGCACGTGGTGTTCGATGCCTGGTGCGCACTGCCGGGCCGCCTGCAGGCCGATCCGGACCGGGGCGAGTACGCCCCGGATCGAGCCGCCGGCTGATGGAGGCAAGTTGGCTGCTTTGACGGTGGAGACGGTCATGGCGCTGCGGCGCATCGCGGCGAAGCTCCTCGGCGACTATACGCCGCCGCGGCTGCAGCATACCGCGGAGCTGCTGGCGGACCTCGAGGGTGCGCGCGCCCGCCAATCCGTCACCGGCGAGTGGGCGGGCCTCGCCGCCGACATCACGCGTGCCATCGGGGAAGGCGGCGCGGACGCCTTCCTGCGCCTGCCGCCGGTCATGAAGACGGTCCATCCCCGCATCCGCTCCCGCTCGCGCGACTACCTGCGCTACCTGCTCGCCTCCACACGCTTTACGGCGGAGATCCAGCGGGCGCTGACGGAGTCGCCCGTGGGGAGGCCGCTGGTCAATCCGTACTATCCCCTGAGCAGTCCGCTGCTCGTGCAGCATGGCTATCACTTGGTGCGGCTGTTGGAAGCGACGGACCTCGATCCCGCGAAGCTTCGCCTGGTGGTCGATTTCGGCGCCGGCTACGGCAGCTTCTTCCGGCTGCTGCGCAACCTCGGCTACCGCGAGCGCTATCTCATCTGGGACCTGCCGGTGATGTGCGCGCTGCAGCGCTTCTATCTGCGCAACGTGTTTCCGACGGGGCCGGGCCGCCAGCCGCCCGGCAACCTCGAGTGGCTGCCTTCCGGCGAGCCCGCGTCGGCGTCGACCGTTGCCCGTCAGTGCGCGGAGCAGCCGTTCTCGCTCTTCATCGCGACGTGGTCGCTCAGCGAGACGCCGCTCGCGGTGCGCGAGCGGATCGCGCCGATCCTGGCCGGGTTCACCCACATCCTGTGCGCCTACCAGCGCAGCTTCGGTGAGCACGACAACGTGCAGTACTTCCAGTCGCTGGAGAAGTCGCTGCCGGGCTTCGACTGGCAACATGCCGAGTGCCCGATATTCCGCGGCAACTTCTACCTGATCGGCCGAAGGCTTCTGACACAGGCACAGGGACGTGCCCCGCCGCCGCAGGTGGCGGAGGTCGCGGACAAAAACCACGCTTTTTTCCGCGACCGCGCGCCGGGCAGGAGCCCGGATCCGGCGCCTTAAACAAGCAGCCGCTCGAAATCGGCGCCGATGCGCTCGAGTGAGAATCGGGCGCAGGCAAAATCACGGCCTGCCGCGCCCATCCGCCGCCGCCGCTCGGGGTCGCGGCTGAGCGCCAGCAGCGCGCCCGCCAGCGCTTCGGCATCGCTGGGTGCGACTCCGATACCCGTGCTGCCGGCGTCGAAAGTCTCGGGCAGCCCGCCCACCAGGCTGCAGACAACGGGTGTGGCGGTGGCCTGCGCTTCGACGGAGACGCGTCCGAAGGGCTCCGGATAGAGCGAGGGGACCGCGAGAACGTCGAGCGCGGGATAGAGGGCGGCCATGTCGGCTTCCCAGCGCTCGAGACGATGGCGGTCCGCATGGCGGGAGTGCGCGATGCGTGTCTGCAGGGTCCCGCAGTCCTCGCCATCGCCTACCCACAACATGCGCGCCGCAGGCTCGGTCGCAAGCAAGCGCTCGCTGGCATCGAGCAGCGTAAAGATTCCCTTCGCATCGATCATGCGGCCGACATAACCCACCACCACATCCGGGCCGGCGAAGCCCAAACGCGCCCGCGCGCTCACTCTCGCCGCCGGCGACGGCAGAAAGCGCGCGGTGTCGATCGGGTTGTAAAGAACGGCAGCGCGCTCGACGTCCATGCCCTGGCGCTGGTAGTCCTCGCGGTGAAATCGGGACACCAGGATGAATCGGTCCGTGCGCCGCGACAGCAGCTCACGCGTGCGCTGCTTCGCCGGCGCATCGTGCCAATGCCGGAAGAGCGCCACCCGCGCGCCGGTGAGGCCGCGCGCGGCGAGCAGCATCCGATAGAAGCGCGGGTCGTTGGAGATCATCCATTCCGGCCGCTGCCGCAGAGCCAGCCGGAGCAATCCGGTGCCGATGCGCAGGCCGCGGGTCCGCCCGGGGCGCACGAACACCGCCGGTACGCGTGCCGCCTGCAGCAGGGCTGCCACCGGGCTCCCGGCCATCACCAGACACCGTACGTCATGTCCCCGCCGTGTCATGGCGGTCGCGAGGGCGGCGATGTGCTGCTCCGTGCCATAGCCGCGGGTGCTGGATTCGGCGAACAGCAGTCTCATCGAGCCGTTATACCCGATGCATAATCATCGCCGCCATGAGCGTCATCGTCTTCTTCGACCCCACATGCCGCAACCCGTACGACACCGGGACGCTGCATCGCGAGGCGATGGGAGGGACGGAAGCGACGGTGGTGCGGGTGGCCGATGCTCTGGGAGCGCTGGTCGTGCAGCACAATCGCGTCAGCGCGAGCGGCCGCTATCTGCCGCCGCGGCCGGACCGCGCCGTCACTCACGTCATCGTCAACCGGGATTCGCGTGCGCTGCCGCGGGTGCGGGAGTTGTATCCCAACGCGCGCGTCCATCTCTGGCTGCACGACCGGGTGAGGCCGCGCTCGAAGCGTGCCAGGAGGATTGCCGGCGACGCCGGCATTCTGCGCGATCTTGCCGTCAGGGTGATCTGTGTTTCCGACACTCAGCGCCATGCCGTCGAGGCGGCGCTGCGTTGGATGCGGGTGAGCGACCGTGTCTCGGCCTGCACGATCTATAACCCGGTGGACGATGATCTGCAGCCGGACGGCTCGCCGATCGACGACCGCAAGCTCGTGTTCCTGTCGTCTCCCAACAAAGGGCTGAAGTTCACGCTGGACGCGTTTCGCGCCGTGCGCCGGGCGATGCCCGACATGCGCCTGGTGGTGGGCAATCCCGGCTACAAGGCGGGCCTGGCCGCGCGGCTCGATGGGGTGGAGTATCTCGGCCCGCAGCCGCAGCAGCGCGTTCATGCGGAGGCGCGTACGGCGCTGTGCACGTTCTTCCCCAACTTCGTCATACCCGAGACCTTCGGGCTCGTGTTCGCGGAGTCGAAAGCCCTCGGAACGCCGGTGCTGACCCACGACTGCGGCGCGGCGCTCGAAGTCCTGGGGGATCCGGCGCAGGTGCTGCCGCTGACCGCCGCCAAGCGGATCTACGAGGCGGTGCTCGGCGGATGTCCGCCCGGCTGGCGCCGGGGGCCTGCCCGCGCGGCGGCCGCTCTCGGTCTCTTCGACATCTACGTGGAGCACATCCGGGCGTGGCGCGCGGGGGCGCGGCCGGTGACCGGGCCCGATCCGCGGTTCCGTCTTTCCGCGGTCGCGCAGCGCTGGCGCGAGCTGCTGGCCGCGTGAGTTTCCAAGTACCATGGCGGCATGCCGGCCCGCCTGCGTCCCGTCGTCTTCAAGCTTGGCCGTATCGGCGACATGGTCATGCTGACGGCAGCGTTGCGGCTGCTGCATGCGCGGTACGGTGAGTCCTGCTACGTCGTCGGTGCGGACGCGTGGGCGCCCGACGTCTACCGCGGTTTAACCGAGGTGGAGTGGTGCGGGTCCCTGCCGCGCAAGGCGCCTACTCTTTTCGGCCTCGCGTGGCCACACGTGCTGCGAGCGTTGCGCGACAGTGCACCCGGGCCGGTCTACGTCTTCGAGCATCACCCGGGCCAGGTCCGAAGAATTCGCCGTCTGCTGCGCATGGCGGGAGTCGATCCGGGCCGCTGTCTCTTCATGGACGAGGCGCCGGGAACCGACCATGCGTGGAGCGATGCGATCCTGCGGTTTGCGCGGCGGACGCCGCCGGCGCTGAGCGCGGCCGATTACCCCGAGCCTGCGGGTTGCGGCACGTGGTCACCGCGGCTACGGGTTCTCGACGCCGAGCGGGCGGAGCGCGACCGCTGGTTGGGCGCCCGCGGGTTTCACGGTCAGCCGCTCATTCTCGTGCAGCCCGGCAATCACCGCTCCATGGGCCGCCGGCGGCTGCGCAACTGGCGCGGGCGCGACGACAAGGCTTGGCCGTTGGAGCGTTGGGCGGAGCTGCTGCGGATGCTCCATGCCCGCATGCCGGAGGCGATGCTGGTCGTCAGGGGCGCCGCGCCCGAGATGCCGCTGCTCGAATCGGTCCGTGCCGCCGCAGCGCTGCCGTGTGTCATCTGCGCGGGCACCGAGCTGCGTCCGCTCTTTGCGCTGTGCGACATCGCCCACAGCATGATCTCCGTGGACTCCGGTCCTGCTCATGCGGCAGCGGCGCTGAGGCTGCCGCTCGTCGTTCTGTACGGCACCCAGTCATCGCGGGTCTGGCTGCCGCGCAGCGCCGGCGGCTCGCCCGTGGTCCCCATCGGCGGACCACCGGACTTCGCGCGCGCGGAGCAGATCTCAGCCGCGGCGGTGTTCGAGGCCTGGAGCAGGCTCGGCGAGCGCCGCGGGGACGCTCAGGCGGCGGCCCAGGCGGACTTCGAGCCCCCGCCGGCGCCGCCCTCGAGCCAGACGAGGTCCGTCACGATGGAGCCGTCGGCCTTGAGCTCGAGCGTGCGATAGGCCGGCGGCCGCTTGTCGACCGCGAACTGCTCGGAGCGGGGCAGGAACTGTGCGCAGGTCGAGGGCGTCGCGAGCAGCCGCACGCCCTTGCGCACCGCGTCGTAACTCTGGTGCACATGGCCCCAGACGATGCCGCGTACATTCGGATGGCGATCGATGACGTCGAAGAACTCCGAGGCATTCTGCAGGCCGACGCGGTCGAGCCAACGACTGTCCATCGGGACGGGATGATGGTGCAGACAGACGAGTGCGTGCCGCGGGGCGGCCGCGAGCGCTGAATTCAGCGCCGCCAGGCTTCCCGCGCTGAGGCGTCCGGCTGCCGACCCGGGAATGGTGCTGTCGAGCAGGACGATGCGCCAGAGCCCGAAGTCGACGGCGCCGCCGACTACGAACGGTGCGCGGTCGAGCTCACGGCGCATCGCTTCCGGCTCGTCATGGTTGCCGGGCAGACACAGGATGGGCACCTGCAGCGCGCCGAGCAGCCGCTTGAAGTGAACATATCCCGCCGGATCGTCCTGGACGAGATCGCCGGTCACCAGCACCGCATCGGGCGGCCAGTCGCGCTGCAGCGCGTTGGCGAGCGTTGCCTCGAGCGCCGGCAGCGTGGCGACGCCGCGCAGCAGCTCGCTGCCGCTGCCGTAGAGATGCGGGTCCGTGAGATGAGTCAGACGTACGAGGCTGGTTGCCATTGCCGAAGGGTAACAGAGAGCTGCGAGTGGCCTGCAGTGAACTGGGTCGCGCGATACGGGGACGGCTCGCTTCGACCCCGCAGGAGCTCGGGCGAAGCCCGTAAAGTGTGATGCTCGCCAACCGAACATAAGTCAGTGTCGTGTCGCCGCGACGCCCGGCCGTGCCCGGCTCACCGGTGAAGGCGCGATTCATACGCTGAGCGTGCTGCTCACATTCCGGGATCGGCGTGCGCCGCGGCGAGGCAGGCGTGCTGCGCGCGTGGCGCAGCGCCCGCTGGCGCCCTGCCGCGCGATTGAGCATCGGCGGCGTCTGATGGACAATGCGCGGCCGTTTCCCGGGGGTTTCCCATGACTACACGCCGTGAGCTCGCCAACTGTCTCCGCGCTCTGTCGATGGACGCGGTGCAGCGCGCCAATTCGGGGCACCCTGGGATGCCGATGGGCATGGCCGACATCGCCCAGGTGCTGTGGTCGGATTTTCTCAGGCACAACCCGGGCAATCCGCAGTGGCCCAACCGCGACCGCTTCCTGCTCTCCAACGGCCACGGCTCGATGCTGCTCTATTCGCTGCTGCACCTCAGCGGTTATCCGCTGCCGCTGCGGGAGATCGAGAATTTCCGCCGGCTCGGCAGCCATACGGCGGGGCATCCGGAGCACGAGCCGGCGCTCGGCATCGAGACCACCACCGGCCCGCTCGGCCAGGGACTCGCCAACGCGGTCGGGATGGCGCTCGCCGAGCGCCTGCTGGCGGCGCAGTTCAACCGCCCCGGATTCTCCATCGTCGATCACCACACCTACGTGTTCTGCGGCGACGGCTGTTTGATGGAGGGAGTCTCCCACGAGGCCTGCTCGCTCGCGGGCACGCTGCGGCTCGGCAAGCTCATCGCTTTCTATGACGACAACGGCATCTCCATCGACGGCAAGGTGGAGGGCTGGTTCACCGACGACACTGCCGGGCGTTTCGAGGCTTACGGTTGGCATGTCGTGCCCGGTGTCGACGGTCATGATGCGGAAGCGGTCGCCGCCGCCATCCGCGCCGCACGCGCCGAGACCGCGCGTCCCTCGATGATCTGCTGCCGGACGATCATCGGCTGGGGCGCGCCGCACAAGCAGGGAACTGCGGAAGCGCACGGGGAGGCGTTGGGCGCCGACGAGGTGGCGGCAGCCCGCAAGGCAATCGGCTGGCCGTACGAGCCTTTCGTCATTCCGGCCGGGCTGCGCGCCGCCTGGGACCAGCGCAGCCGCGGCGCGGCCGTGGAGTCGGAGTGGCGGCAGCTGCTGGCGCGTTACGGCAGCGCCCATCCGCAGCTGGCGCGCGAGCTCGACCGCCGCATGCGCGGCGAGCTGCCCGGCGACTGGACGGAAACCGTATCCCAGGCGCTGGCCGCCGGCCTGGCGCAGCAGGCGCCGCAGGCGACGCGCCAGTCCTCGCAGGCAACGCTCGGCGTGATTGCCCCGCGAATACCGGAAATCCTCGGCGGCTCGGCCGATCTCACCGGTTCCAACAACACGCGGTTCAAGGGCGCGCGCGAGCTCGACCCGAAGGAAGCCACGGGCGACTACATTCACTATGGCGTGCGCGAGTTCGGCATGACGGCCGTCATGAACGGGATCGCGCTGCACGGCGGGTTCCTGCCCTACGGCGGGACCTTCCTGGTGTTCTCCGATTACGCGCGCAACGCGGTGCGGCTCGCCGCGCTCATGAATACGCACGTGGTGCTCGTCTATACTCACGACTCGGTCGGGCTCGGCGAGGATGGTCCCACGCACCAGCCGGTCGAGCACCTGACGAGCCTGCGGGCCATGCCGAACCTGTGCCTCTGGCGGCCATGCGATGCCTTCGAGACGGCGGTCGCATGGACGGAGGCCGTAGAGCATGCCGGACCGACTGCGCTCGTGCTGACCCGTCAGGCTCTGCCGCAGCAGGCGCGGACGGCCGAGCAGCAGACGAACGTAAGCCGCGGCGGATACGTCCTGATCGACTGCCAGGGCGTCCCCGAATGCCTGGTTCTGGCGACCGGGTCCGAGGTGTCCATCGCCGCGGAGGCGGTGACGGCGCTCAACGCTGGCGGCAGGCGAGTGCGGCTGGTGTCCATGCCTTCGACGGGGGTGTTCGACGCCCAGGAGGAGGCCTACCGGGAGGCCGTGCTGCCCCGTGCCGTCCGCCGCCGTCTAGCGGTGGAGGCGGGTGCCACGCTATCTTGGTGGCGCTACGTCGGCATCGAGGGCCGGGTCGTCGGCATCGATCGCTTCGGCGCCTCCGGCAAGGGCGCCGAGGTGCTGGCACGCTTCGGCTTCACCGCGGAGCACGTCAACCGCGAGGTCGTCGGCCTGCTAGAGTCCGCCGGCTGAGCCACGCAGCAATCAGTTTCATGTAACGAGGTTAACGGGTCATGGCAATCAAGGTGGGAATCAACGGCTACGGCCGCATCGGCCGCAACGTCCTGCGCGCGCTTTACGAAGGCCGGCGCACCGGAGAGGTGCAAATCGTCGCTCTCAACGACCTCGGCGATGCGAAAACCAACGCGCACCTGACGCGCTATGACACCGTGCACGGCAGATTCGACGGCGAGGTGAAGGTCGACGGCGATGCAATGGTCGTGAACGGCGACCGGATCAGGGTGCTCGCCGAGCGCGATCCGGCGAAACTTCCGTGGGGTGACCTCGGGGTGGAGTATGTTTTCGAGAGCACCGGCCTGTTCACCAGCAAGGCGAAGGCCAGTGCCCACCTGAAGGGTGGGGCGAGGCGCGTGATCATTTCGGCGCCGGGTGGCGAGGATGTCGACGCCACGATCGTCTACGGCGTCAACCACAACGTGCTGAAGAGCGACTTCACCGTGATCTCCAACGCTTCCTGCACGACGAACTGCCTGGTGCCGGTGGTCAAGGTGCTGCACGACAGGATCGGAATGGTCAACGGCATCATGACCACGATTCATTCCTACACCAACGACCAGGTGTTGACCGACGTCTACCACTCCGACCTGCGCCGGGCGCGCTCCGCGACCATGTCGCAGATCCCGACCAAGACGGGCGCCGCCGCGGCGGTCGGTCTGGTGCTTCCGGAGTTGAAGGGCAAGCTCGACGGTTATTCCATCCGCGTGCCGACCATCAACGTGTCGCTGGTCGACCTCACCTTCACGGCCAGGCGGCCCACCTCCGCGGAGGAGGTGAACAAGCTGATGCGGGAGGCGGCGGCCTCCGGCCCGCTCCAGGGCGTGCTCGCCTACAACGACGCGCCGCTGGTGTCGAGCGATTTCAACCACGACCCGCATTCGTCGATCTTCGACGCCACGCTGACGAAGATCATCGACGGCACCCTGGTCAAGGTGTTCGCCTGGTATGACAACGAGTGGGGCTTCTCCAACCGCATGATCGACACGACGCTCGCCTGGGCCAAGGCGTCATGAAAGTCCTGCGCATGACGGACCTGGACCTGCGCGGCAAGCGGGTCCTGATCCGCGAGGATCTCAACGTTCCGGTCCAGGATGGCGTCGTCACCAGCGATGCGCGCATCCGCGCGGCGCTGCCGACCATCCGCCAGGCGCTCGATCAGCGCGCCAAGGTGTTCATCCTGTCGCATCTCGGCCGACCCGAGGAGGGCAAGCCGGATGAGGCGCTGTCGCTGAAGCCCGTGGCGGCCCGCCTTTCGGATCTGCTCGGCAAGTCCGTGCCGCTGCGGCGCGACTGGCTCGAGGGAATCGATTGCGAGCCCGGCACCGCGGTCCTGTGCGAGAACGTGCGCTTCAACAAAGGCGAGAAGAAGGACGATCCGGCGCTCGCGCGCAGGATGGCCGACCTTTGCGACGTCTTCGTGATGGACGCCTTCGGCACCGCGCATCGCGCGGAGGCCAGCACCCACGGGGTGGTGAAGTTCGCCCAAAGCGCCTGCGCGGGGCCGTTGCTGGTCGGCGAGCTCGAGGCGCTCGAGCGCGCGCTCGAGAAGCCGGCGCGGCCGTTGGTCGCCATAGTGGCGGGCTCGAAAGTGTCGACCAAGCTCACGGTGCTCGAATCGCTCCTCGCCAAGGTCGACAAGCTGATCGTCGGCGGCGGCATCGCCAACACCTTCCTGGCGGCGACCGGCGTGGCCGTCGGCAAGTCGCTCTACGAGCCGGAGCTGCTCGACGTCGCCCGCCGCCTCACTACCCAGGCGCGGGCGCGCGGCGCGGAAATTCCGCTGCCGACCGACGTCGTCGTCGCCAAGGAGATTGCGGCCACCGCGCACGCGGACGTGCGCTCCATCCATGAGGTCCGCCCGGAGGAGAGGATCCTCGACATCGGCCCGGATACGGCCGAGCGCCTGAGCGGCATGCTGCAATCGGCGGGTACCATCATCTGGAACGGCCCGGTCGGCGTGTTCGAGTTCGAGCAGTTCGGCGAGGGCACGCGCGCCATCGCTCAGGCGATCGCGCGCAGCAAGGCATTCTCGCTGGCCGGCGGCGGTGACACGCTGGCGGCCATCGAGAAATACGGCGTCGAGGACGGGATTTCCTACATCTCCACCGGCGGCGGCGCCTTCCTCGAGTTCGTGGAAGGCAAGACTCTGCCGGCCGTCGCCGCCCTCGAGGATCGCGCAAGGAGCTGACCCATGCTGAGACGAACGAAGATCGTGGCGACTGTCGGCCCGGCCACCGACGACATCGCTGTCTTGACGGAAATGATGCGGGCGGGCCTCGACGTCGTGCGGCTCAACGCCTCGCACGGCACGCTGGAGGACCGCCGCCGGCGGCTGGGAATGGTGCGCGAGGCCGGCGAGCGCGCCAACAAGTGCATCGGCGTCCTCCTGGATCTGGGTGGCCCCAAGATCCGCATCGAGAGCTTCCGCGACAGGAGTGTGATGCTGCAGGAGGGCCAGGCCTTCACGCTCGACACGGCGCTCGACCCGAAGGCCGGCACGGCCGAGGAGGTGGGCTGCGCCTACAAGGATCTTCCCAAGGATCTTGCCGCCGGTGACACGCTGCTGCTCGGCGACGGCCAGATCGTGCTCGGCGTCGAGAGCGTCGTCGGCACGAAAATCGCGACCCGCGTGCGCGTCGGCGGCGAGCTGTCGGATCGCAAGGGCCTGAACCGCCAGGGCGGCGGCATCTCCGCGCCCGCGATCTCGGACAAGGACCGCGACGACATCCGCTTCGCGGCCGAAGAGCACATCGACTACATCGCCGTTTCCTTCGCGCGGGACGCCGCCGACATCGAGCAGGCGCGCACGCTGGTCCGCCAGGCGGGTGGCGACGCGCGCATCGTCGCCAAGGTGGAGCGGCACGAGGCCGTCGCCAATCTGCCCGGCATCATCGATGCGGCCGACGTAGTCATGGTCGCGCGCGGCGATCTGGGCGTCGAGATGGGCTACGCCGAGCTCACCGGGCTGCAGAAAACCATCATCCATCAGACACGCGCCCGCAACCGGGTCGTGATCACGGCGACGCAGATGATGGAGTCGATGATCCAGAACCCCGTCCCAACACGTGCCGAGGTCAGCGACGTGGCCAACGCCGTCATGGACGGTACGGACGCCGTGATGCTGTCGGCGGAGTCGGCCACGGGCCGGTACCCGGTGAAGGCGGTGGAGGCGATGGCTCAGGTCATCGAGGGCGCGGAGAAATACCAGCTCACCCACAGCCGTACCCGCCACCGCACGGAGGGCCAGTTCAAGGGGACCGAGGAAGCGATCGCCATGGCCGTCATGTACGCGGCCAATCACCTGAAGGTGCGCGCCATCGTCGCCCTGACGGAGTCGGGGGCGACGCCGCTGTGGATGTCGCGCATCCGCTCCGACATTCCCATCTATGCCTTCACGCGCCATGAGCGGACGCGCCGCCGGGTCACGATCTACCGCGGCGTCTATCCGGTTATTTTCGATGTCACGCGCTCCGCTTCGACGGGCCAGCTCTATGGGGCCCTGTTCTCGCGCCTCCTCGAGCTCGATCTGGTCAAGCGCAAGGATCTGGTGATTCTGACCAAGGGTGAGCTGTCCGGCGTGCAGGGCGGCACAAACTCCATGCAGATACTGCAAGTTGCATAAGCGCAAATCGCTCCCGGCGATTTGCTCGGCCCCATCCCTGCGCCGAGCCCTGTCGGGCCGGCATTCGCTGTCCAAAATCGCTCCTGCGATTTTGTGCGCGGCCAGCCGTTTGACAGGATTCATCCCGCGGCCCAGGGAACGGGCCTGGGCCGCTCGCCTGATCGCTTTCGGGCTTGCCCGTGGCATTATTCGGGGATGGACGGGCCCGTCGAAGTTGCGAGAAAACCACCGCCCCGCCCGACGGTCGGGCTGGTCCTGACCGGCGGTGGCGCCCGCTCGGCCTACCAGGTCGGCGTGCTGCTGGCGTTGACCGAGCTGTTGCCGCGAGCCCGCAATCCGTTTCCGGTCATCGTGGGCACCTCCGCGGGCGCGGTGGCCGCTTCGGTGCTCGCGGCGGAGGCGCACCGATGGCGGCGCGCGGTGGCGGGGCTGGAGCGAGTCTGGGCCAATTTCCGCACCAGCCAGGTCTTTCACGTGAATCCCGCGCACATGCTGCGCTCCGGTACGCACTGGCTGCTGGCGCTGCTTTCAGGCGGCCTGGTGCTGTCGCCGCCCAGGGCACTGCTCGACAACAGTCCGCTGCGGCAGCTGCTGGCGATGCACGTGGACTGCGCCAGCATTCATCGCAGCATCACCCGCCGGCATCTGCAGGGCTTCGCGCTCTGCGCGACGAGCTATGCGACCGGGCATTCGGTGGCTTTCTTCGACGGGCGGGAATCGATCCCGGAGTGGACCCGCGCGCACCGCATGGGCCGGCGCACGGAGCTGACCCTCGATCACCTGATGGCGAGCGCTTCCATCCCGCTGCTCTTTCCGCCGATGGGCCTCGGCCGGGAATACTTCGGCGACGGCGCCATGCGCCAGTTGAATCCCTTGAGCCCCGCCATCCACCTTGGCGCCGACCGCCTGCTGATCATCGGAGTGCATGCACGGCGGGCGGAAGGCGTCGGTGCCGGCAGCGGCACCAGCCGTACGATGCCAACGCCGGGCGAAGTGCTCGGCTACATGATCGACACGCTGTTCACCGACCAGGTCTACGGCGATCTGGAGCAGATCGAGCGCATCAACCAGCTGGTGCAGGAGGCGCCCTTCGCGGCGCGAGGCCTCAAACACGTGGACACGCTGATGCTCGCGCCGAGCATGGATCCGCGCGAGATCGCCGGCCGATTCACGGGAGACATGCCCCGAAGCCTGCGTGCACTGCTGCGCGTCATCGGCGGACGCGACGTGTCGGGATACCAGCTGGCGAGCTATCTCATGTTCGAGGGCAGCTATACCCGGGCGCTGATCGAGCTCGGATACCGCGATGCCATGGAGGCAAGAGCGGCGCTGGTCGCCTTCATGAATGGTGAGCGGCTGCCGCCGCTGATGACCGCCGCCGGCGTCCAGCAGGCGACATAGTTCATTGGCGCAAATTGCTCCCGGCAATTTGCGCGACAAAATCGTCGGGAGCGATTTTGGACGGCGCGCAGCACCGGGCCCGTAGGGCCGAGGCCCAGGATGGGCCGAGCAACGCGCCATGTGACAGGGATTCACCCCGCGGCCCCGGGAACGGCCCGGGGGCCGCTCACCCAATCGCTTGCGGACGGCTGGGCTGACTAACGGCTGAGGCTGGTGTGGCGCGAGGTTACGGTCGGGAATTGCTCGCGGAACTCCGCCACGAGCCGGTCGACGATGTAGACGGAGCGGTGCTGGCCGCCGGTGCAGCCGACGGCGACCGTGAGGTAGCCGCGGTTGCTTGCGACGTACTCGGGAATCCGGGCACGGATGAACCGTGCGATGTCGGACACCAGCGCCGCCACGTTGGTCTGTCCTTCGAGGAAGCGGATCACCTCGGCGTCGCGTCCCGTCAGGCCGCGCAGGGCCGGCTCCCAGTAGGGGTTGGGGAGAGAGCGGGCGTCGAACACGAAATCGGCGTCTCCCGGGATGCCGTGCTTGAAGCCGAACGACTCGAAGCTCAGCGACAGCCGGCCGACGTGCGGCTCTCCGACGCGCTGCCTGATGAGGTCACGCAGCGCGTGCACCCCGAGCCGGGAAGTATCGATGACGAGGTCGGCCGCATAGACGATGGGCTCGAGGAGCTGACGCTCCATCGCTATGGCGGCGCGCAGATCGACGTCGTGCCGGCTCATCGGGTGCTTGCGCCGCGTCTCCGCGAAGCGGCGCAGAAGCTCATCGTCGGTCGCGGTCAGGAAGATGACTTCGCATTCGATACCGCTGCGGCGCAGCTCATCCGTGAGCTGCGGGACGGTGGCGATCTCCGCCGCGGTGTTACGCGCGTCGAGCCCGACCGCCGCACGGTCGTAGGTGCGCTCCAGGCCGCGCACCGCGTGCGCCACGAAGGGCTTCAGCAGGGCCGCCGGGATGTTGTCGATGCAGTAGAAGCCCAGGTCCTCGAGCATGTGCAGGGCCACGCTCTTGCCGGAGCCGGAGAGACCGCTGACGACCACGATGCGCACCGCGCGACCGCCCCCGCACTACCTGTCCTCGCCGGCGCCGGGCGTCAGGCGCGCAGCGCCCGGCCCTCGACGGCGCGATGATCCGTCACCTTCTCCTTGTGCTTGCGGATGCATCGATCGAGCTTGTCGGCCATGAGATCGATGGCGGCGTACATGTCCTCCTCGGTGGCGTCCGCGTGGATGGAATTGCCGCTCACGTGCAGGGTCGCCTCGGCCTTCTGTCGCAGTTTCTCCACCGTCAGAATGCAATGCACGTCGATGACCTGCTCGAAATGCCGTCCGATGCGCTCCAGTTTCTTTTCCACATAGCCTCGCAGGGAGGGGGTGACCTCGACGTGGTGGCCGGTGACGTTAAGCTGCATATCCGTCTCCTTCTCACGTGGTGTAGCTGACATCATCTCGAATCACATCTGACCCAGGCCCGCGCGCCGGCGCTCGTTGGAGGGGGGGATGCCCATCGCCTCACGGTATTTCGCGACGGTGCGGCGCGCGACCGGAATGCCTTCGCCGGAGAGAATCTCGGCGATCCGGCCATCGCTCAACGGCGATTCCGCCTCCTCGTCCTTGACCAGCTTCTTGATCTTGGCGCGGATGGCGGTCGAGGAGGTGCCCGAACCGTCGGCGCCCTCGACGTGGCTCGAGAAGAAAAAGCGCAGCTCGAAGACCCCCCGCGGCGTGTGCATATACTTGCCGGACGTGACGCGGGAGATGGTCGACTCGTGCATGCCGATCGCCTCGGCGATGTCCTTCAGGATCATCGGCCGCATGTGTTCCTCGCCGTGCTCGAGGAAGGCGGTCTGGCGCTCGACGATCGAGCGGGCAACCTTGATCAGCGTCTCGTGCCGGATCTCGAGGCTCTTCAACAGCCAACGCGCCTCCTGCAGCTGCGCGCGCATGGTGGCATGGCTCGAGTTGCGGCCGATGAGGCTGGCATAACTCTGATTGAGACGCACCCGCGGCAGCGTGGCCGAGTTGATCTCGACCGCCCAGCCGTGCTCCGTCCGCCGGACGAACACGTCGGGAACGACGTATTCCGCCGAACCCGCGCTCACCGTGGCGCCGGGGCGCGGATGGCAGGAGCGCACGAGCGCGAGCGCGCTGGCCAGCTCCTCGTCGCTGGCCCGCAGCTCCCGCTTCACGACCGCCAGCTCGCGGCCGGCAATGCGCTCGAGGTGATGGCGGGCGATCTCGATCGCCGCATTGAACCCGGGGATCGCCGGATCGAGCTGCCGCAGCTGCAGCTCGATGCATTCGCCGACGGAGCGGGCGCCGATGCCGGGCGGGTCGAGTGCCTGAACGTCGGCGAGGGCGGCTTCGACTTCCGCGGGCTCGCAATGGATCTCGGGCCGCAGGGTGTTGGCGATTTCGTCGAGCGGCTCCGTGAGGTAGCCGTCGTCGCTGATGGCGTCGACGATGGCGCGGGCAATCGCGAGCTCGCGCGGCTCGAGCTTCACCAGCTCGAGCTGCCAGAGAAGATGTTCCTGCAGAGACTGACCCGCGGAGTCGGCGAATTCCTGCTGCCGGTCGTCGTCATCGCCGCTCCAGGGCGTCTCGGCGGGACCCACGCTGTGCTCGCCCCAGCCTTCGTCCAGCACTTCGACGGCGCTTTCGCGCGGGCCTTCCTCGGGCGCCTCGGCGGGCTCGGGCGCCGAGGCATGCTCGAGCGTGATGGTGTCGAGGCCTTCGTCATGACCCTCGTCGCTCGGCTCGAGCATGACGTTGGTCTCGAGGAGCTCGCGGATGTGCGCTTGCAGCTCGAGGGCGGGCAGCTGCAGGAGCCGGATCGCCTGCTGCAGCTGCGGGGTCATCGTCAGTTGCTGACCCAGCTTG
>Ga0335075_10001332_pt1 | contig 40825 bp, 37 predicted proteins | sample Lox_Sample_24_FD_206723 | JGI IMG/M metagenome (GOLD analysis project Ga0335075, IMG submission 206723) | Soil microbial communities from Loxahatchee National Wildlife Refuge, Florida, United States - Lox_Sample_2.4 | ecosystem: Environmental > Terrestrial > Soil > Wetlands | place: USA...
GCGAACATGTGATCCCAAAGGGATTGGGCGGCGGAGTAATTCTCTTAAAAAGCAGCTGTGAGAAATGTCGAGTTAAGACCTGTAAAATTGAAGAAGAGTGTCTAACGAAGAATTGGAAACTGTTCCGCGTCCAAAACAATTTGGATTTATCCGATCCTAAATCTGCCCCAACAACTGGGGCCATAATTATTAGGCAGGACGGGAAGCTTTTGACAAAGATGGTGCCTTTAGAAGACCGTCCAAATTATCTCACCATGCCTATACCTGATGCTGCGCCCGGATTACTCACGGGCAGAAGCCAAGAAACAGGTATTCGGCTTATGCATTTTTATGACCGGAAAGATGCATTAGCCAAAGCGTTAAAACATCCCGGTTTTGTTTCCACTTCTGCTCTATTTAATTCAGGAGCGGTGTTCCAGTTTCTGGCCAAAATCGCGCACGGAATGATGTATGTCTCTTTTGAGACCTCTGATGTTACTCCACTTCTGGAGAAGATTATTTTGAGCGATTATTTGCCAGAGCACTGGTGGCGCTACATCGGGCTAGCCCCGGATATCGAGGCGGAAGTATTACCCCCGCAATGGTGGGGAGCGCATCACATGAAATGTTTTTCAGCGCGTATCGGAGGCGGCCTTCACATTATCGCCACGGACATACGCCTGTTCGCCTCGATAGTGGGAGCCGAGATCAACTCCCCCACATATCGGGTAATAGCCGGGATAACCCGGCAAGAACCAATCAGAAGCTCATGGAAGCCTCTAGGCTTTCAAAAGGTTGTTAGCGACCCGCTCAACGCAACGTAGCCAAAAATGCTTGTAGTCCAGCGGCAGCGAGTCCCATGATGGTAGATCAGGAAACTCGCTGCATAGCGCTTTGGCGGCAGGAAGAAGCCGCCAGTCGTCTGCGCTAAAGTCTGACGGCCTGTCGCCCGAAGGGTTAGTATCTGATTTATGGTACGTCAAGCGGATAGTTCCCCCCACAAGGGGGAGGTTAAGAAGCGTGCTGGACCGCCCGGACACCCGCTGCTAGAACCCGGTTTCGCTGATTTGCAGGCAGGCCGATGTTGAATTTCCTTGGGAATTCGCGAATTCGCCGCCCGGCTGCGCGCCGGAAGGACTAGAGCCTTTCGCCGCGGAGACCGGGACGACCGTCCGCACCCCCAACGAAATTTAAGGCCTGAACCGATGACCAAACCTGAAGACCCCAACGCGCGCGATTATCGCGGCACGCTGTTCCTCCCCGCGACTGACTTCCCGATGAAGGCTGGTTTGCCGCAAGCCGAGCCCAAATGGCTCGAGGCGTGGGAGAAGACCGATCTCTACGGACGTATCCGCAAGAAGATGAGGGGCAAGCCGCTCTTCGTGCTGCACGACGGTCCGCCATACGCGAACGGCGAAATCCATTCCGGCACTGGGTTGAACAAGGTGCTGAAGGATATCGTCGTGCGGTCGCGCGGGTTCCTCGGCTTCGATGCGCCATACATCCCGGGCTGGGACTGTCACGGCCTGCCGATCGAATGGAAGATCGAGGAGAAGTATCGCAAGGAAGGAAAGTCGAAGGACGAAGTTCCGATCGATCAGCTTCGCCGCGATTGCCGAGCATTCGCCGAAGGCTGGATCGATGTGCAGCGCGCACAGTTCAAGCGGCTTGGCTGCATGGGCCAGTGGGACAAGCCCTATACGACGATGGACTATCGCGCCGAGGCGGTGATCGCGGGCGAACTTCACAAGTTCGTCGCCAACGATCTGCTCTATCGCGGGTTCCGCCCGGTGATGTGGTCGCCGGTCGAAAAGACCGCGCTCGCCGAAGCCGAGGTCGAGTACCACGAGAAGACGAGCCCAACCATCTACGTGAAATTTCCGGTGCGGGGAAATGTTCCGCTTCCTGACCACGAGCTCATGAAGATGAGCGTGGTGATCTGGACGACCACGCCGTGGACGATCCCGGGAAACCGAGCGATAGCCTATTCGCCGAAAATCGCAGATCAGAACGGTTATGCGATTTACGAAGTGATGGAAGTCCGCGAAGGCGAGCGTGCACGCGTTGGCGAATGGTTGGTGCTTGCCCAGTCGCTTGCAGACGACGTTGCCAAACATGCTGCAATTTCATTGAAGTTGGTTCGAGCAATCGATCCAAGCACGCTAAAATGCTGGCATCCGTTTCATAACTACGAAACGAAGCAATATTTATTTGAGGTCCCTTTGTTGCCGGGCGATCATGTCACGGCAGACACCGGTACAGGCTTCGTACACACTGCGCCCGGTCACGGCGAAGAAGATTTCGAGCTTATGCTCGCGAACTTCCCGGACTACATGAGGACCAATCCCGATGCATTCAGCGTTGTTGCAGCGGATGGTTCATTTACCGAGGTCGCTGGTCTTCCGTTGCTCGTCGGGAAGCGCATCCTTACACCAGATGGAAAAGATGGCGATGCCAACGGCGCGGTCATAAAGGAACTCGATACAGGTGGCGCGCTCCTCGCGAAGGGAAAGCTGCGCCACCAATATCCACATTCGTGGCGGTCTAAAGCGCCCGTGATCTTCCGTGCGACGCCGCAATGGTTCGCGGCGATGGATAAGGAAATTCCGGGCGGCGGCACCTTGCGCACGCGCGCAATGAAAGCCATCGGCGACACGACGTGGTATCCGCCGTCGGGCGAGAACCGCATCGCGGGCATGGTGAAGGATCGTCCCGACTGGGTGCTGTCGCGTCAGCGTGCCTGGGGCGTGCCGCTCGCGATCTTCGTCGACAAGAAGACCGATAAGATCCTGAACGATCCAAAGGTCAACGAACGCATCACGGACGCCTTCAAGAAAGAAGGCGCGGATGCGTGGTTCAATTCGCCCGCGTCGCGCTTCCTCGGCAATGACTACAGCGCCGAAGACTATGAGCAAGTGAAAGACATCCTCGACGTCTGGTTCGATTCCGGCTCGACGCATGTGTTCACGGTCGAGCATCCGCTCGAACCCGAATGGCCGCAGAAGTCGCACGCCGATCTCTATCTCGAAGGCTCTGACCAGCACCGTGGCTGGTTCCAGTCGTCGCTGCTCGAAAGCTGCGCCACGCGCGGCCGCGCGCCGTATGATGAGGTGCTGACCGCAGGCTTCGTGCTCGACCGCGAAGGCGACAAGATGTCGAAGTCGGTCGGCAATGTGATCCTGCCGCAGACCATTGCGGACAAGAACGGTGCGGATATTTTCCGCCTGTGGGTCGCGTCGTCGGACTTCACCCAAGACCTGCGCATGGGCAACGACGTTATCCAGTCGAACACCGATGCCTATCGCCGTCTGCGCAACACGATCCGCTTCATGCTCGCGAATCTTTCGGGCTTCGACGAAAGCGAGCGTGTCGGCCGCGATCAGATGCCGGAGCTGGAGCGCTATATCCTCGCCAAGCTCGCGGAGATCGATGCGGTCGTGCGCGAGGGTTATACGAAGTACGACTTCAACCGCGTCTACAACACCGTATTCTCGTTCTGCACGAACGAACTGTCGGCCCTGTACTTCGATATCCGCAAGGATGTTCTCTATTGTGACGCCATCGGCTCGCTGCGCCGCCGCGCGACGCGCACGGTGACGGATGAAGCGTTCCGTCGTGTGGTCACTTGGCTCGCGCCGATCCTGTGTTTCACGATGGAAGAGGCTTGGACCTTGCGCTTCCCGGATGACAGCGTGCATCTGCACCAGTTCCCAGAAACGCCGCCGTCGTGGAAAGACGCAGCACTGGTCGAGAAGTGGAATCGTATCCGCACGATCCGCCGCGTCGTTACCGGCGCACTCGAGATCGCGCGCCGTGACAAGGTCATCGGCGCGAGCCTTGAGGCCGCGCCGCTCGTCTATGTTACCGACGATGCCGACCGGAAGATTCTGGAGAGCGTTCCGCTCGCCGAGATCATGATCACGTCCACGGCACACATCGCGCACGTCGATGCGCCGGAAGATGCGTTCCGTCTTCCCGATGTCGATGGTGTCGCTGCGAAGTTCGAGCACGCACGCGGAAACAAATGCGCGCGCTGCTGGATGATCCTGGAAGAAGTGGGCAAGAATCCGAAGCACGACGATCTCTGCAACCGCTGCTCTGAGGCGGTCGACAGTCTGGGGAATGCATGAACAAGCTCGATCTATCGGCGCGTGACTGGGGCATTGTCGCGGCGGCCATTGCGCTGGTTCTGGATCAGGGCACGAAGCTTCTGATGCTGTATGCACTGCACTTCATCGATATGCCGCCGGGCGCGAATATTGGCGTCTTGCCGTTTTTTAATCTTGTGATGGTGTGGAACCCGGGCGTCAGCTACGGCCTGTTCCCGGCCAGCAGCCCGATGGGAAGCGCCATTCTGGCCCTGTTTTCCATCGTTGCGGTGGTCGGTTTGGGCTGGTGGCTGTGGGTCTCGAACCGGTTAACGCTGACCGTTGGCCTGGGCCTGGTGATCGGCGGGGCGCTGGGAAACCTGATCGATCGGCTGGTCCACGGAAAGGTTGCCGACTTTTTCCACTTTTACGGCCTCGGCTATGACTGGTATGTGTTCAACGTGGCTGACGCGGCAATCACATTCGGCGTCATAGCCCTTTTATACGATGCGCTGTTGAAACCGGACGTCCGGGCGGGGAACGGCAGCGCATGATGGGAGCAAGCATGCAGTACGGTTCTAAACATGTTGTCCGCGCCGCGGTCCTCGCCGCTGGTGCTTTTGCGCTCATGGGCTGCCACGCCTTCCGCGAAGCTTCGGGACTGACGAAGGACAGCCCGGACGAGTTCGCCGTCGTAACCAAGCCGCCGCTTGTCATGCCGCCGGATTTCAATCTGCGTCCGCCGCGCGATGGTGCGCCGCCGGTGAACCAGGTCGAGCCGACCGATTCCGCGCAGGCAGCGCTGTTTGACGCGAACGGCAACAAGGCTTTGCCCGCCGACATGAGCGAAGGCGAGAAGCAGTTGCTCACGGCCGCCAACGCAACCAATCCCGATCACTCTATCCGCCAGCAGGTCGCGTCCGACGGCCGTGCGATGGAAGCTGCGGATGATGCGTTCACGCAGAAGATGCTGTTCTGGCAGGACAAGGCGCCCGCGGGCACGAACGTAGACGCCGAAGCGGAAGCCAAGCGTCTCGATGCGGCGAAGAATGGCGGAGAACCGGCAGCAACACCGGCACACAAAAAGAAGTCGACCGACTCCGCGACGATCGACGAGAAGAAAGAAGACAAGGGCGGCTGGTTTGATTGGTTCTAGAGTCGCGGTCGCTGCCGCGATCGCCACTCTAGTTGCGTTCTCCGCTCACGCCGCGCCGAACGGCGGCCCGCAAGCCTTTCAATTCGCACTCCAGAACGGGATGCAGGTGGTCGTGATCCCCGACCACCGTGCACCCGTCGTCACACAGATGATCTGGTTCAAGGTCGGCGGGATGGATGACCCGCCGGGCGTTTCGGGACTCGCGCATTTCTTCGAGCACATGATGTTCCGTGGCACGAAACAGACGCCGGGCGACGAATTCTCGCGCACCGTTGCGCGCAATGGCGGCCAGGACAACGCTTTCACCACGCACGACTACACGGCGTTCTACGAGGAGATCGCCAAGGACCGTCTGCCGATGGTCATGGCGCTCGAGGCCGACCGCATGGCCAACCTCGATCTCTCCGACAAGAACGTCTCGACCGAGCGCGATGTCGTTCTGGAAGAGCGCCGCATGCGTATCGACAACGACCCTCAGGCCTTGCTGGTAGAGCAGATCGACGCGGCGCTGCATCTCTCGCATCCCTACGGCCGCCCTGTAATCGGTTGGCCGGAAGAGGTGCGCCGCATCGACCGCGTCGAGGCGCAGGATTTCTACAAGCACCACTACGCGCCGAACAATGCGATCCTGATCGTTGCGGGCGACGTGACGGTGGAAGAGGTGCGTAACGACGCGCAGGCGGCGTTCGGAAAAGTGTCCGCCCGTGAGCTCGTCTCGCGCGCGACCTATGCCGAACCGCCGCGCATGGCCGAAACGCGGCTCGACGTGACCAGCAAGGATGCGAAAGTACCGCTGTTCATGCGGGTCTATCGCGTGCCGAGCTATGCCGAGGGCGCGCCGGGACAGGCAGAGGCGCTTGAGACCCTAGCGCAATTGATGGGCGGCGATGCGACCGGCCTTCTGTACCGCAAGCTAGTGGTCGAACGGCACATGGCGACCAGCGCCGGCGCATCGTTTGACGGATACGCGCGCGATTCCGGCGAGTTCTCCGTTTATGCGTATCCTCGGCCCGGCGTATCGCTGGCGGCGTTGGAAAAAGCGGTCGACGGCATCCTTGCGGATTGTGCGAAAGCGGCGCCGAACGCAAAAGACCTGACGCGCGCCAAGACGCAGCTCATCGCGAGCGCGACCTACCGCCGTGACAGTCCATATGCGATGGCGGCAGCTTACGGTCAGGCGATGACCATCGGCCTGACGGCGTTCGACGTGCGCGCCTGGCCGGATCGCATTCAGGCTGTCAGCGGTGACGCCGTTTCCAAGGCCGCGAAGAATTTCCTGATCAAGCGGGAGGCGGTGAGCGCAACGCTCACGCCAGGCTCATGAAAAGGCTCGCACTCGCCGCCGCTTTGATTGCACTAATCCCCGCGAGCGCATCCGCGTTCGGTGCGAAGCAGATCAATGTCGCCAAGGGCGAGGACGTCTGGTTTGCTGAGGATCACACGCTGCCGATGGTGGCGATGTTCGTGGCATTCCCCGCTGGCTCCGCCTACGACCCGAACGGCAAGGAAGGCCTTGCATCTTTCGCCGCGTCGCTGATGGACGAGGGCGCGGGACGGCTGGACTCCAAAGCGTTTCACGACGCGCTTGCCGACAAGGCGATCCAGCTTTCGATCGATGCCGACCGCGACTGGACGGTCGTGTCGCTGGTCACGCTGACCGCCAATGCCAAGGACGCGTTCAAGCTTCTCGGTACCGCGCTCGCGCATCCGCGCTTCGATGCCGATGCGATCAATCGCGTGCGCGCGCAGATGCTGCAGAACCTGAAGCAGCAGGATGAAGACCCGTCCGAGATTGTCGCGCGCGATTTTCATCAGGTCTTTTTCGGGCCGCATCCCTACGGCCATGCGCCGGAGGGAACGCCGCCGGGTCTGGTGTCGATCAACCGCAACGATCTTGTGAACTTCGCGGCAAGCCATTGGGTCCGCAACGGCGTGAAGATCGCGGTTGCGGGCGACGTCAATGCGGCCACGCTCACGGCCCTGATCAAATCGACCTTCGGCCCGTTGCGTGCGAACGCAGTGCCGCCGCCGCCGAACCCGACGCGTCTCGGCGCGCCTGGAATGCACGAATTCAAAATGGACGTACCGCAGCCCAACGCTGTGTTCGCGCTGCCGGGCCTTCTGCGCAGCAATCCGGATTATCTCACCGCCTATGTCGCGAATTACATTCTCGGTGGCGGCGGGTTCTCATCGCGGCTCACGAATGAAGTGCGTGAGAAGCGCGGCCTGACCTATGATATCTCGACCGATGTGCCGGCGTTGCGCAAAGCCGGTCTGATCGAAGGTTCGGTCGCCACGCGTGCGGACGCGATGAACCAGACGCTCTCAGCCGTGCGTGACACGATGGCGAAGTTTGCCGCCGAAGGCCCGACGGCGCAGGAACTCGCCGATGCGAAGACCTATCTCACCGGATCGTACCCGCTCTCGTTCTCGTCCAACGCCGGTATCGCGGGGCAGCTGAGTTCGTTCCAGCGTTCCGGGATGACGGTCGATTATGTCGCCAAACGTAACGGACTGATCAACGCGGTGACACTCGATGATGTAAAGCGGGTCGCGAAGCAATATTTCGATCCCAAACGCATGACGGTTGTCGTTGCGGGAACGATCACCGCGGGAAAAAAGAAATAGCGGTAAGACGGGGGCGTGCATGAGTGTCCTGGCTATATCTCTGGTTGGCCTTCTCGCTGCGGCACCTGCGCCGGATGTCTCTACCGCGCCCGCTCCTCCAGCCGATGATATCGCGAGCGATGTGCGGTGTTTCATTGTCACCATGCAGACCAGTATGTCATCGGATCCCGCTGCGAAAACCGCAGGCATGATAGGGTCTATGTATTTTCTGGGCCGCATTGATGGTCGCGCGCCGGGTGCAGACTTGGAAAATCAGATCATTGCGCAAATAAAAACACTGAATAACGAGCAGTTCAGAGCGGAAGCTCAGCGTTGTGGGCAGATACTCCTGGTGAGAGGGAAAGCGACCACGGAGATAGGGCGCGATCTGGTGAAGAAGGGGCAGCAAGAAATGCAACTCGAGAATTCACGCTGAACCATTTGCAATATTGGTTGCACGGAACTTTGCGACCTCTGCTACATTGTTAGGACCATGACCTCACTCCCATTGACGATCTCCCTCGATCTGGCTCTCTCCGGCAAAGGCGCTGTTGCGAAGGCGGATTATGACGCCGCTCTTGCTGCAACCGCGCCGCATCTCGACTGGCTGCGCAAGGCGCGCGCCGACAAATCGCTCGAACTGCTCGGCGTGCCGTCGCGCACCGACGATGTCGAGGCGGCGGAGAAGGTTGCCGAAACTTTCTGCAAGAACACAACCGACATCGCGATCCTCGGCATCGGAGGGTCGAGCTTGGGCGGACAGGCGCTGAAAGCCGCGCTCGAAAACCACGACCGCGGCGCGCCGCGAGTCACGTTCCACGACAACCCCGATCCCTTCGCATGGCAGGAATATCTGTCGAAGGTCGATCTCAAGACCACACGCTTCGTCGCAATATCCAAATCCGGCGGCACGGCGGAGACGCTGATGCAGGCGTTGACCGCCGCGGATCTTTTCGACAAGGCGGGCGCCGCGAAATATCTCAAGCACCACTTCGTCATGATCACCGAGCCGGGCGACAACGTGCTGCGCAAATTTGCCGCCAGCATCGAGGCGCCGGTTCTGGATCACCCGAAGGACGTCGGAGGACGCTATTCGGTGCTCACGATGTGCGGCGCGCTGCCCGCGATCCTGATGGGCATCGACATCAAGGCGCTGCGCAAGGGCGCGCAGGACTATCTCGATTACGCGCTCTCCGACGCGCAGCCGGAATGCGCGCAAGGCGCGGCGCTGCATTCGGCACTCGCGAAAGCCGGACGCCTGGACCAGACGGTGCTTTGGGCTTATGCCGACCGTCTCGACACATTCCATGCGTGGTGGCGGCAGCTTTGGGCGGAGAGTCTCGGCAAGGACGGTAAGGGCTCAACGCCGGTGGGCGCACTCGGCCCCGTCGATCAGCACAGCCAGTTGCAGATGTTCCGCGACGGCCCGGGCAAGTCGCTCTACACGATCCTGTCGACCGACACGAACGGCGCGGGCCTTGCCGCGCCGGTCGAGCGCTCCAAATCGCTTGGCCTCGATTATCTCGCGGGCAAGCACATGGGTGATCTCGTCGATGCCGAGGCGCGTGCGACGGCGCAGACGCTGAGCCGCAATGGCCGTCCGGTGCGCGTGATCCATCTGCCAAAGATCGACGAGCGTTCCATCGGCGCACTGATGATGCATTTCATGCTGGAGACGATCCTCATGGGCAAGCTCATGGGCGTCGATCCCTTCGACCAGCCCGGCGTGGAAGAGGGCAAGGTCCTGGCGCGGCAATATTTGAGTGGAAAATAGACGATAGGCCGCTTTCCACCGCGTCGCGCGGGGTAGGATGGGGCATGAGGATTCGCCGTCTTTCCGAGGGCACGATCAACCGCATCGCTGCGGGCGAGGTGGTCGAACGTCCGGCCAGCGCCGCCAAGGAGCTGATCGAGAACGCGCTCGACGCCGGCGCCACGCGCATCGAGATCGCGATGGGCGCGGGCGGTGCGGATCTGATCCTTGTCGAGGACAACGGCATCGGCATGGAGGCCGACGATCTCGCGCTCGCCATCGAGCGTCACGCGACCTCGAAGCTGAACGACGACGATCTCACGATGATCGCGACGATGGGATTCCGCGGCGAGGCGCTGCCGTCCATCGGCGCGGTCGCGCGGCTCTGCATTGCCAGCCGAACGGCAACGGGCGAGGCACATGAAATTCGTGTTGAAGGCGGACATGTTGAAGGTCCCGCGCCGACAGGGTTTCGCGCGCGCGGCCAACACGGCACGCGCGTCGAAGTGCGCGAGCTTTTCTTCGCGACACCCGCGCGCCTCAAATTCCTCAAATCCGCACGCTCGGAAGATCTGGCGACGCTGGACGTCGTAAAGCGCCTGGCGATGGCGCGGCCCGATGTGGCGTTCACGCTGACTCTCGACGGGCGCCGGTCTCTCGATCTTCCGGCGGAAGCCGATCTGTTCAGCGGCCGTTTGAACCGTCTCGCCAAGATCATGGGTCGCGATTTTGGCGACAACGCCGCGCCGGTTTCGACCGAGCGCGAGGGCGTGAAGCTCGCCGGCTTTGCGGGGCTGCCGACCTACAACCGCGCCAACAGCGCGATGCAGTTCCTGTTCGTGAACGGACGGCCGGTGCGCGACAAGCTTCTGATCGGCGCAGTGCGCGGCGCGTATGCGGATTTCCTCGCGCGTGATCGTCACCCGGCGCTGGCGCTGTTCCTGGAATGCGATCCGGCGTTTGTAGACGTGAACGTGCACCCTGCGAAGACGGAAGTCCGCTTCCGTGACTCCGGTCTGGTGCGCGGACTCATAGTGTCAGCGCTCAAACACGCGCTGCATGACGCCGGCCATCGCGCCTCGACAACGGTTGCCGGCGATACGCTTGCCTCGCTCCGCCCGCAGGCCGCGCCGTATTACTTCCGGCCTGAGCCTCATGCGGTGATGGACGCTGCGCGGGAATATCATGCGCCGCTGTTCACGCCGGAGGTCTCGACGCGCTTCGAGGCCATGCCCACCGATCCACCGCCGGATACGCCGCTCGGCGCAGCGCGCGCGCAGTTGCACGAGACCTATATCGTCGCACAGACCGCTGACGGCATCGTCATCGTTGACCAGCACGCGGCGCACGAACGTCTCGTCTACGAGCGTATGAAACACGCGATGGAGAACGGCGGCGTCGCGCGCCAGCCGCTGCTCATTCCCGAAATCGTCGATCTCGATCCGGCAGAGGTCGAGCGCGTGCTCGCCCGCGCCGATCAGCTCGCCGAGTTGGGTCTGGTGGTCGAAAGCTTCGGACCCGACGCCGTCGCGGTACGCGAAACGCCCGCGATGCTCGGCCAGATGGATATCAAGGGCCTGCTGCGCGATCTCGCCGACGACATCGCGGAAACCGGTTCGGCGCTGTCCTTGAAAGAACGCCTCGAAGAAGTCGCCGGGACGCTTGCCTGTCACACCTCGGTGCGCTCCGGCCGTCGTCTAAACGCCGACGAGATGAACGCGCTCCTGCGCGAGATGGAAGCGACCCCGCACTCCGGCCAATGCAACCACGGCCGCCCGACCTATGTGGAACTGAAGCTCAGCGATATCGAAAGGCTATTTGGCCGCCGCTAGTGCCTTGCGCCAGTCGACCGACAGATATTTTGTCATCCCTTCGGCTGGCAGCTTCCATGTTGAGGTGTTGTACCGCTGGGGTTTGATGCATAGCTCCGCGGTTCGGTCCAACTCGCTGTTTCCGCTGGATAGCAGCGTCTTTACGGTTTTGACGGTTCCGTCCGGCATCAGGTTGTAGGCGATGGTCGTGGACCCACGGATGCCTCTCACCATATCGGCGGTCACTGTTCCAAAGCTTGTGCATGGCTTAAAGGGCTCCGCGGGAGTCGGCGGATCGCCCAAATCCCAAACAAAATACAGGATATGTTTGCCTGGTTGGGTGCCCATATGAGAGTCGATTGCGCATTGAACAGACGCTGCATCTAGATCGGGGTCGCCGCTCGACATTTCGATTCTGGCGTGCTCCTTTTTTCCTTCCGGCGTTGTGAAGACGTAAACCTTCGCGACGCCTTCCGCATGGTTCTTTCGCGCAGCATCGGGATAATTCTTCAGGCACGGTGAATTATCATGCGCGTCTTTCGCCGGGTCGGGCGGAGACAGAATCATGTTGATCACATGATCGGACAAATTGATGTTCGACTCCGGATGCTGCGCATCCTGCTGATGCGGATGCAAAGTCCAAGTGACCGTCACTTTCCAGGTGTTGCCCTGGCTGTCCATGGCGCCGTGTGTCACTGGATCCTGAGAGGTGCAAAGAACTGCACCCTCATCGAGATAAATGTTCCCGCTCGATTGCGTGAGCGAGAAACCTGACATGTTATTGGCATGCATTCGAAGTGTGAACTTCGTCGTGCCTTGTGCCCCGGCCGCGAGCGCTTCCGTTGGGTAGTAATTTGAACACTCGTTCGGCCCTTTATTGACGGCCACTTCCGGTGCTTTGTCGGCCCACCATGTAACATTTGCTACCCACAACTCTTCAATCGGCACGTCATAGCGCAGAGTTGGTTTGTAACGTTGCGTTTCGAGGCATTGCCGCGCGGCAGCGTCAGCCTCCCGATTTCCACTTGACTGCAGAAGCGCTGCGTCTTTCGCAGAACCTTCGGCGGTGACCAAAAAGCTGAAAGCTGCCATGCCCGGCGATTGCATTCCTGCGAAGGTCGATTGCTGACAGGTCCCTGAATCTCCACGGTCCAGAATTGCCGATGCCGTCGTGCCCTCGGCCCATGCCGGGCCGGCGATCAGAGTGAGCAAGATTGCAAGATGAATGCGCATGCCATCCCCGCGGCGGTGTTTATTTCGGTGCCGCCAATTCGCGCTGCCAGTCGATGATGACGTGTTGCGGATAGCCACCAGGCGGGAGCGCGAGGCCTTGCGTATCGAAGCGCCATGTCGCGGCGCAGGCGAGGGCGGCCTGGTCGAGTGCGTCGCTGGTGCTCGAACGATCCAGCGCCACGTCTTCCGCCCGGCCATCGGTCGTGACGCGGAAATGTACGCCCGTTATTCCCTCGATGCCCGAGGGCGCGGCAGCGCTGGGCCCTGCAAATTTCGCGCAGCCCCGCGGCGCCTTCGGCAACAGCAGACCCTGCATACTCCAATTCAGGAGCTGAAGTATCGTGACTTGAACCGGTGCGCCGTCTTTGAGCGCCGGCACGAAGTGCCATGACTTGATACACGCCGTTGATACATCGTCGAGCAGTGCATCCGCCGGCACCGGCGCCACGACGTTGCTGACCAGACCATCGGTGCCGATGGTCACCTGAAACAGCCGCGACCGGACGGGGCGCTCCTTGACCATCTCGGGCGTGTAGAATGCCGCGCAGCTTGCGCTTTCCTGGCGCACGGGGGGCGTGTCGTAGGGCCGTGGACCGCCCGCGAGCGACCAAAGGACATTCGCCTGCCAGGGCATCTCGACGGGCGCTCCGTTCGACATCGCCGGCCTGTATTTCCATTGTGCGACGCAGGTCTGTGCGGCGGCATCCAGATCAGCGTTCCCGCTCGATTTGGTGACGGTGACGTCTTTCGTCGATCCGTCCGCCGTGACGCGGAAGGACATCAGCGTCGTGCCCTGCGCGTGCGCATCGATCGCGGCCTTCGGATAGTAGCTCTCACAACTGTGCGGACGGCCGACGGAAACGGGCGTTACAATCTGTTCGTGGGTCTGCTGCCCGCCGGGGGGCGGCGGCGGCCTGTTGGAAACTGTGATGACGTTGGTCGCGCCGACCCGCGCATTCCATCGTATCACGTCCTGCCAGACTTTCTCGACCGGCTTGCCCGCGCGCGTCGCAGGGCGGTACCGCCACGCGCCTGCGCAGGTCTTGGCCGCGTCGTCGATCGCAGCAATTCCGGACTTGTCCGCGAGCCAGACGTCCTTGACGGAGCCATTCGGGGCGACGGTGAAGCTGGCGAGGGTCGGTGCCAACGGAAAGTTGCCGGTTGGCGGCAACATGCAGATATGCTGTGTTTCAAGGGGCACCGGCGCCGTTTCGGCAGCCGGTTTTGCGAACGCCGCCGCCGGCAGCGCAGCCAGCAACGCCAAAAGCCACAGACGCATGTTATCCCCCCGGAAAGTTGCAGTATCACGCAACGCGATATAGGCGACAAGCGTCCGCCGGAGCGGTAGGATTCGGCAGCCGCACAGAGGTTCGCCCATGAAACGCGTTCTGGTCCTTGCATCCACCCTGATGATCCTCATGGGAAGTTCCGCCATGGCCGCAGACCGGGCGATGGCGTGCTTCTCGATGCACGAATTCGACGGCTGGCGCGCACAGGACGCCAAGACGATCTTCATTCGTGTAAGCCAGACGCGCTATTACCGGCTCGACCTCGGCGCATCGTGCCCGCTGCTCACCGAGCAGGGCGTTCACATCACCACGCTGACGAGCGGATCGCAGCGGATGTGCACCGCGGCGGATTGGGACTTGCGCGTTTCGCGCGACGTTCCGGGCAGCCTCCCGAGCCACTGCATCGTCAAGACCATGACGCCGCTCAGCCCGGCGGAAGCCGACGCGATCCCGAAAGAGTTCAAGCCACAATAGCGGCGAGATCGCTCTTAAACCGCGCGACGATATCCACCGGCTCGGCGAGAGGCGTCTCACGGATGATCTTGTCGACGAGGACCTGCGTGTCCTTGGCGAAATGCGTGCGCCCGTGCTGCCATAATGCCTGAAAGACCGGAGATGCCAGAAGCGGGCGCGTCCCGCCGATGGTGCTGTCCATTGTCGTTTCGTCGGTGAGCTTTGACCTGAACTGCAGGTGCGTGTCCTGCAACGACAGGATCGATACGCGCAGGATGAACGAGAGCTGCGTGAGCTCTTCGGCGGTGTAGTTCGTATCGCCCAGGAAAACGCGCGTGCGAAGGTTCGCGATATGCGGCTCCGCCGACCATTGCACGATGCCAGTGATGCGTGCGGCGACGCCCTGACTGGCGATGGAGCGCTGGTTGAGCTCCGCTTGCCGGACCTGGATGCCCAGATAGATCAAGGAGATGAAGGCGCCGAGCGCGCCGATGAAAGTACCGATATTGGCGATGTCGGAAAGAGTCATGCCGGTCCCCGATGGATTGCGCGAGCGCACATTGAACAACTCTCCCGTCTATACTAGCTTGTCCGAGTCCTCAGGAAGGGCGTGCCATGTTGAGCTGTGAACGCAATCGCTAACTAGCCCCGCGCATTCTTGCGCGTTCCGTTCACGCTTTCGCACGTCTATTCGTATCCGGGGACCTCATGGCCTTCTTCCGCAATCGCACCGTCAATCTGCTCAATCTCCATTACGGGATTCACTCCATCGCGCTGACCGGGGGCGGCGCGTTCTTTGGCGTTTATCTTCTGAAATCCGGCGTGCCGCTGCAGGGCGTGCTGGTGTCCATCGCATCGATCCTGATCGGGCGTTTCATTGTCCGGCCTGTCGTCGTGCCGCTCGCCGTGCGCTTCGGCGTGCGGACAATGGTGATCGTGGGCACCTGCATGAGCGCGATGCAGTATCCTGTCCTGTCGTTCGTGCACGGTGTCGGACCGGCACTGTTCGGCCTCTGCGCGATGTCGTCGGTGGCCGACACGGTCTATTGGTCGACCTACCACGCATATTTCGCGGTGCTGGGTGAGGGCGAGCATCGCGGTCATCATGTCGGCGCGCGTGAGGCGATCGCGGCTATGGTCGGGATCGTATCGCCGCTTCTCGCGGGCTTTGCACTTGTGCAGTTCGGACCGAAGGTCGCGTTCGGCGTCACCGGTTTCGTCTTGCTGGTTGCGGCGTTACCCCTGTTCTGGACACCGGACGTGCGCGTTGCGCCGCAATCGCCTGGCGCGTTCCGCGCCTCTCTGTCGGGCATCAAGCTGTTCCTGTGCGATGGTTGGGTCGTGGGCACGGGCTATTTCGTTTGGCAGCTCGCGTTGTTCATGTCGCTGGGCGAGAACTTCCTGCACTTTGGCGGCGCTCTCGCCCTGGCTGCGCTGGTCGGCGCCATTGCCGGCATGTTCCTTGGCCGCACTATCGACTCCGGACACGGCACGCGGATGACGGCATTTGCGCTCGGCAGTTACGCCTGTCTTATCATGCTGCGCGCTGCTGCGTTGCGTGATCCTTGGTTCGCCGTGGCCGCCAACGCGTTCGCATCGGTCGGCTCGTGCCTCTATGCGCCGACGTTGATGACGGCGGTGTACAATCAGGCGCAGCGCGCGCCTTGCACATTGCGTTTCCATGTTGCAACGGAAGGCGGATGGGATATCGGATGCGCGAGCGGCTTGCTCATGGCGGCGTTTCTCATCTGGAACGGCACCCTAATCCCACTAGTGCTGCTGTTGCCGCTGATCGGATTGTCCTTCGCGTTCGTGCAGTTGCGCGCCTATTATGCGCGGCTAGCTCCCGATGCGATGAGGATGGCGACGCGCGTATCGCCATAGACACGTTCGCTCGCAAGTGTGAAACCTTCGGTCGAGGGTATAGGCTCGTCTTCCGCTGTCTCACAGACGGCTACGGCTTTGGGCGTCAGCCATCCGCCATCGCGCATAGCGTCGAGGGCGCGCGGCACGAACTCCTGACGGTAAGGGGGATCGAGAAACGCGAGTTCGAACGGGCCGCCGCTGCCCGCGGCCATGGGGCCGAGATCGGTTGCATCACGCCGCCAGATCTTTGTGGATCCAGTGAGTTGCAGCGCCTCGACATTGCTGCGGATCAGGCCACGGCTATCGGCGCTGTCATCCACCAGCAGCGCGAACGATGCGCCATGCGACAGCGCCTCAATGCCGAGCGCGCCGGTGCCCGCGAAGAGATCGCACACTCGGGCGCCTTCGAGCGTGAAGCCGACGCCGAAATCGTTGTGCTGAAGGATGTTGAAAACGGCCTGCCGCACCCTGTCCGATGTCGGCCGCACTCGCGCATCCGATGGAGCAACGAGGGTTCGCCCGCGAAACCGTCCGCCGGTAATTCTCACAGGTCTTTCCGCATGAAGTGGCGCTGGTGTTTTCCGCCCAGCCACGGAAGTTCCGCGAACTGATGGTAGCCCAGCTTTTCGTAGAATGGCTTTGCCTGGAAACTCATCGTGTAGAGCCACGCCTCGCGCGCGCCGAGTTCGCGGGCGCGATCTTCGACGAGTTTCATCGTTTCCCGGCCAAGTCCGGTGCCGCGCACGGCATCATCGTTGTAAACGATCTCCATATAGACGCTGTCACCGGCCATGCGCCCGATCACGCCGCCATGCAGCGCGCCGGCATCGTCGCGGATCGCGGCTACAATCTTGTGGGATTTGAGACCGGGAACGGCGGCGCCGTTGAACGCCCGCATCCCGTCCACTAGGCCGCGCAGCACGGCGTCGTCGGCGTCTTCTTCCAATGCAACTTTCATGACTCGACCTTAACTTACAGCGACACGTTTGCGCGAGCGGCTGGCGGCGGCGGCGCGGGCAGGCTATAGCGCACCATGCTCCGGTCCGCCCTATTCGCGTTGCTTGCCCTCTTTGTCGCTGCGCCTGCCGTGGCGCAGACCGCTCCGGGTCTGAAGGTGCATGCGCGTCTGATCGGCGAGCGCGACTCCGTGAAGCCCGGCGGTACCGTGACCGTCGCGCTCGAACTCGACACCCGAAAAGGCTGGCACACCTATTGGAGCTACGCGGGCGATGCCGGCACCGCGACCGAGATCGCTTGGACCCTGCCGCGCGGCTGGAAGGCCGGACCGATCCAGTGGCCCACGCCGCAGGCCGAAATCGTCGGCCCGATCATGGACTACGGCTACGAAGGCAAGCCCTGGCTGCTCGTCGATATCACCGCGCCCAAGGACGCCATTCCCGGTGGCACCGTGACCTTGCAGGCGCACGCGCAATGGCTCGTTTGCGCGGAAGTGTGCGTGCCTGAAGACGCGACGCTGACCTTGATCATGGGCGTCGGCGATGCGGCGCTATCCCCCGATCCGGATTTCGCCGCGGCGCGCGCAAAATTGCCCATCAACTCACCGTGGCCGATGCATTACCACGCGGGCGATACGGTGGATCTGTTCGTGCAGTCGCCGCAACTCGCCAACGCGCATCCCGATAAGGTCGAGTTCTTTCCCGCTGCGTCCGGATACATCAAAGGTATCGCGCCGCAGATTGCGGACTACACGAAAGGTGGGCTCATTCTGTCCATGCAACCGCCGAAGGAATTCGCCGGCGGCAATCTGAAAGGTCTTCTGGTCCTTACGTCTGCTGACGGCTCAAGGCAGGCCCTGAATGTCGACGCAGCGCCAGGCACTGTCCCCAGGGCAGGCGGAATGGAATTGTGGTTCGCGTTGCTGTTCGCCTTCGTCGGTGGATTGATTCTGAACTTGATGCCCTGTGTGTTACCGATCCTTGCGATGAAGGCGCTCGCTCTTGCGGGGCATGGCGGCGGGGAGGGCAATCATGCGGCGCGGCGTGAAGGCCTGGCTTACGGCCTCGGCGCGATCCTGAGTTTCGCTGTTCTTGGTGGCGCTCTGCTAATGCTGCGTGCTGGCGGCGACGCGATCGGGTGGGGCTTCCAGCTTCAGGAGCCCATCGCGGTCGCGGTCTTCGCGCTTCTGATCTTCGCGGTCGGGCTCAATCTTTCTGGCGTCTACGAAGTTCCGGGTTTCGGTGGCGGTGATACGCTCACGCGGAAGGGCGGTGCGACGGGGGCATTTTTCACGGGCGTCCTCGCGGTCGCGGTCGCCGCACCATGCACGGCGCCGTTCATGGCTGCAGCTCTCGGCTATGCGCTCACGCAACCGGCAGGCATCGCGCTCGCGATATTTGTAGCGCTCGGCCTCGGCTTCGCTGCGCCGTTCATCCTCATCGGCTTTTCTCCTGCGCTTTTGCGGCTGATCCCGAGGCCCGGTTCGTGGATGCTCCGCTTGAAGCAATTCCTGGCGTTTCCGATGTATGGCGCCGCGATTTGGCTGGTCTGGGTGCTCGCGAATGAAGCCGGTGTCGACTCCATCATCGCTGTTCTCGGCGCCATGGTGGCGTTCGCATTGGCCGCCTGGATCTGGACGGCGAGCCGCGACGCCGGTGCGCGTGGCCGCGGGTTTGGTGCGTTTGCGACTCTACTGGCGCTGCTTGCGATGTTCGGATTGCTGTCGATGTTGCTGCACACCACGCCCTCAGCGACCAGCGCGGTGGCACGTGCCGAAGAGAGCGTCATTCCGCATGAAGCCTATTCCGCCGCACGTCTCGAACAGCTCCGCAAGGAAGGCCGTCCCGTCTTCATCAACGCAACAGCAGCGTGGTGCATCACCTGCCTCGTAAATGAGCGCGTGGCATTCTCCAGCGGTGCGGTGGCGGATGCTTTTGCCAAACATCACGTCGCATGCCTGATCGCGGACTGGACGCGCCGCGATCCAGAGATCACCAAATTGCTCGAAGCGCATGGTCGCGATGGCGTGCCGCTCTATCTCTACTACAAGCCACATGCGACCGAGGCGCAGGTGCTTCCTCAAATATTGACGGCGGACGAAGTGTTAAAAGCGGTCGGCGGCAGTTAACCGAACCGGCGTTTCGAATATTGCGAGCGCTGCGCTCACAGCGCAGCTTCCATTTCCTCGAAAGCCCCAAAAGGCAAAGCAATTGCGGGGCGCGAAGCGTATGTTCCGCGCCCTAACCCGGAGTCGCGCCGCGCCATGAACGTTTTCGATTCGCCTGATTTCGATCACCACGAACAGATCTCGTTCTTCGACGACAAAGCGACCGGCCTCAAGGCGATCATCGCTGTGCACTCGACCGCCATGGGCCCCGCCTGCGGCGGCACGCGCATGTATCCCTATGCGACCTCCGACGACGCTCTGACCGACGTTCTGCGCCTGTCGCGCGGCATGAGCTACAAGAATGCGATGGCGAACCTTCCGCTCGGCGGCGGCAAGGCGGTCATTCTCGGCAATCCCGCGACCGACAAGAGCGATGCGCGCTTCGCGGCATATGCGGATGCTGTGAACGCACTTGGGGGCAGGTACATTACGGCGATGGATGTCGGCATGGGTCCGAAGGACATGCCGATCATCGCGCGCCACACGAAATTCATCGCCGGCTTCGATCAGCCCGGCAAAAAGAGCGGCGACAGTGGCCCGACCACCGCTCTGGGCGTATTTGTCGGCCTCAAAGCGGCCGCGAAGCACAAATTCGGCGTCGATACGACGAAGGGGCTGACCGTGGCGATCCAGGGGCTTGGCAAAGTCGGCATGGGCGTCGCCAGGCAGCTCCATGAAGAAGGTGCGAAGCTGATCGTCGCCGACGTCAGTGAGGATGCCGTGCGCCGCGCCGTCGATGCTTTCGGTGCACGTCAAGCGTCCACGGACAGCATCGTCGCGGTCGACTGCGATGTGTTCTCGCCCAACGCGCTGGGCGCGATCCTGAACGATCAGACGGTTGACGGACTCAAGGCAAAAGTGATTGCAGGTGGCGCCAATAACCAGCTCGCCCGCGATGCGCATGGCAAGGTCCTGATGGAGCGCGGCGTGCTCTACGCTCCTGATTACGTCATAAATGGCGGCGGCATCATTCGCGTCGCTGGCCAGATTTTCGATTGGGAAGAGGCAGAGGTCGAGCGCCGCGCTCTCGGCATAGCCGACACCTTGGCGGCGATCTTCAGGCGCGCCGACGCTGAACGTCTCCCGACGAACCTGATAGCGGACCGGATCGCCGAGGAGCGGATTGCGGCCGCGAAGACCGTCGCGCCAAAGGTAGCCGCCGAGTAAGTCCGGCTAATGAACCGTGTGGGCGAAATGGGGGTAGAGACCCATGATGCCCACAAGGATCAGATAGATCGCGACCAGATAGTTCAGCGCCCGCGGAACGATCAGGATTAGAATTCCGAAGATCAGCGCGATCAGCGGCTGGATATAGACGACATCGATCATGGTGAAACTCCCGCTCGAATGGCGGAGGGTAAACGCGCGACGTGATGATTTGGGTATGAGAAGCGAAGCGTGGCTTGCTATCCGTGGCCGACGGGCTGCGCCAGCACGCCTTCGCCCAGGCTTCGGCGGGCACCATCCTTCTCGGCTTTGCCGCGAAGGATGGTGCCGGAGGAGAGAATTGAACTCTCGACCTACCCCTTACCAAGGGGTTGCGCTACCACTACGCTACTCCGGCATTCCAAGGTGGTACGGGCCGGAACCGGTCCGGGGCGGAGGCTATAGCCCAGCCGAACGCCACAGGCAAAGGGCATGAAAGCAAAAAATCCGAACCGGCAGGAACGCCTTGCCGCGGCCCTGCGTGAGAACCTCAAGCGTCGCAAAGCGCGCGACCGGGCTGTGGCGGACGCGCCAAAGGGCCAATCCGGGACGGTGGTGGAACCACGCCCGAATAACGCCCAAAAGCCGCAGTAACGTTCCTTCGTCGAGCGGCTGTTTTCGTGCGCCATCGCGCGTTACAAGAGCTTCGACATCGGGGATTGCATGGACCGGATACACGTACGCGGCGGCGCTCGCCTGAAGGGCGAAATTCCGATCAGCGGTGCCAAGAACGCCGCCGTCGCGCTGGTCGCCGTCTGCCTGCTGACCGAAGAGACGCTTTGCTTCACCAACGTGCCCGCAGTGCGGGACATATTCGTGATGTTCGATCTGTTGCGCCATCTGGGCGTGGAGGTCGAGTGGACGCCAAGCCCCGGTGTCGGGCAGGGCGGCAAATTAAAACTGTCGGCGAAGCAGATCGCGAGCACCACCGCGCCGTATGAGATCGTAAGCAAGATGCGCGCGAGCTTTCTCGTGCTCGGTCCACTTCTGGCCCGCACAGGGCATGCCAAAGTTTCGTTGCCGGGAGGCGATGCCATTGGTGCGCGGCCGGTGAACTATCACTTGCAGGCGCTCGACGCGCTGGGCGCCAAAACTGAACTGATCGAAGGCTATATCGTCGCCGACGCGCCGGACGGACTACGTGGCGCGCAAATCGATTTTCCGTTTGCCTCGGTTGGAGCAACCGAGCACGCGATGATGGCAGCGGTTCTCGCGAAGGGCCAGACGGTCATTACCAACGCGGCGCTCGAACCTGAGATCGACGATATCGGCCAGTGCCTGATCGCGATGGGTGCAAAGATTTCCGGCCTTGGCACACCGCGCATTGTGATCGATGGCGTCGAAAAACTGCATGGTGCCGAGCATCCCGTTCTGCCCGACCGTATCGAAGCGGGCACGTTCGCAATTGCCACGGCAATGGCGGGCGGTGAGGTCGAACTGATCGGTGCTCGTGAGAATATGCTGTCCGCCTTGATTGATCTTCTGCGCCAGACCGGCGTGGATGTGAAAGCGACCAATCGTGGCATCGCGGTGCATCGCAATGGCGCGAATCTGAAATCGGTCGATGCGACGACGGAGGTATTTCCAGGCTACCCGACTGATCTTCAAGCGCAGTTCATGGCGCTCATGACGATTGCGGACGGCACCTCGCAGATCAAGGAAACGATATTCGAGAGCCGTTTCATGCAGGTGCCGGAGCTGGTGCGTATGGGTGCCGACATCAAGACCAGCGGCGATACGGCGACGGTGACAGGCGTCAAGACGCTAAAGGGTGCGCCGGTACAGGCCACCGACCTGCGCGCGGGTGTCAGCCTGATCCTGGCCGGGCTCATTGCGGAAGGTGAGACCATCGTCAATCGCGTCTACCATGTCGATCGCGGATTCGAGCGGCTCGAGGAAAAGCTCTCCCGCGTGGGTGCAGATATTGAACGGCAGAAGACATGACGGAACTGACATTGGCGGCAGAGGACGCCGAGGATCTGGAAATCATCTCGGCGCGGCTGCAGGACGCAGTCGCGCCGCTCAAAGAAATCGTCTGGCTGCCGAAGAGCCGGCGTTTCGCGGCGCTATTCAACCGCTTTGTGTGGGAAGAAAAGCGCAAGAACGCCAACCTGCGCGTACACTCGTTGCTGCATTTCGACGATGTGCTTTCGGTACAGGCGAAGAACATCAAAATGGGTGCGCCTGATGCAGTTGTGTCGCTGCTCGCCATCGAGTTTGCACCCAAAGGCGGCGAAGACCCGAGCGGTACAGTGACGCTTGTGTTTTCTGGCGGCGGCGCGATCAAGCTGGAGGTCGAGTGCATTGCGGCCGGCCTGGCCGATGTGAGCGGTGAATGGGCCGCGCGCGGGCGTCCTGTCCACGACGAGACGTGATATGGCGCGGCGCCTCGATGCAAGCGCGCCCGATTTCGAAAGCGCGTTCGACGCGCTGCTGAACGCCAAGCGCGAGCAGGATGAGGATGTCGCGGCTGCTGTGCGTGCGATCATCGCCGACGTGCGTGCGCGCGGCGATGCCGCGCTGCTAGAGCTCGCCGAACGCTTCGACAGGGTGCGGCTGACATCGCTGCGTGTGAGTGCAGAAGAAATTGATGCCGCCGAAGTGCATTGCTCCCGGGAAGCGCTGAAGGCACTCGACGTCGCGGCCCGCCGGATCGAGATTTATCACCGTCGCCAGATTCCAAAGGACGATTCTTTCACCGACGAAACCGGCGCGACGCTGGGTTGGCGTTGGACACCGTTGGACAGTGTGGGCCTTTACGTTCCCGGCGGCACAGCGAGCTATCCCAGTTCGGTGCTAATGAATGCGGTGCCTGCCCGTGTTGCAGGCGTGTCGCGTATCGCGATGGTCACACCTGCGAGCGGCGGCAAGATCAACCCGTTGGTGCTCGCGGCGGCGAAACGCGGCGGTGTCAGCGAAATCTATCGCATCGGCGGCGCGCAGGCGGTGGCGGCGCTCGCCTATGGCACGAAGACGATTGCGCCGGTCGACAAGATCACTGGTCCGGGCAACGCCTATGTTGCTGCTGCCAAGCGCAAAGTGTTCGGTAAGGTCGGGATCGACTCCATTGCCGGGCCGTCTGAGATCCTCGTCGTCAGCGATGCGCGCAGCGATCCGAACTGGATCGCCGCTGATCTACTGTCGCAAGCCGAACACGACGCGTCGTCGCAGAGCGTTCTCATCACCGATGACGCTGCTTTCGCTGATAAGGTTGACGCTGCGGTGGTGCGCGCGCTCGAAACATTGCCCCGGAAAGAGATCGCGTCGGCAAGCTGGCGTGATTTTGGGGCGATCATTGTGGTCGGCAAGATCGAGGATGCCGCGGCGCTTGTGGACCGCATAGCACCGGAGCATCTGGAAATCGCGACAGATGATCCGGAGGCCTTCGCAAAGCGCGTAAAGCACGCGGGCGCGATTTTCCTAGGCCGTCATTCGCCCGAGGCGATGGGCGATTATATCGCCGGCCCAAACCATGTGCTGCCGACCTCGCGTACGGCGCGGTTCTCGTCGGGACTTTCGGTGCTCGACTTCATGAAGCGGACCACGCTGCTTGCATGCGCGCCACAGACCCTGAATGAGATCGGTCCAGACGCTATCGCGCTGGCAGAGGCCGAAGGCTTGGATGCGCATGCGCGCTCCATTGCAGCGCGGCTCAACCGATGACCGAAGACAATCCCTTTCGTTTGACTGCTGTAACACTCGACGAGCGTACGGTCGTGCGCCGCACGCGCGAGATCGAGCAGGAACGCGAGATCGCGATTTACGACCTGCTGGAGGGCAACAGCTTTCGCCTGATCGGATCGGAGGGCGGCCCCTATCGTCTCATTCTCGGGATCGAGGAGAACCGCTTGGTCTTCGACGTCCATCTTGAGGACGAGACCGCCCACGGGAAGGTGATGCTCTCGCTCACACCGTTCCGCAGCGTGATCAAGGACTATTTCTTGATCTGCGACAGCTATTTCAAAGCGATCCGCACCGCGCCGCCATCGCAGATCGAGGCGCTCGATATGGCGCGGCGCGCTTCGCACAACGAGGGCTCCGAACTGCTCAAGGAGCGGCTCGACGGCAAGATCGCAGTCGATTTCGATACCGCGCGCCGCCTGTTCACGCTGATCTGCGTGCTGCATCTCAAAGGCTAGGCGATGCCGTTGGGGCCAAACGGCGAGGAGCTGCCGGGCGCGGTCCTTTTCTCGTGCACGCTGAATTCCGTGCGCAGCCCGATGGCCATGGCGATCATGAAGCAGCGTTTCGGACGCTTCGTCTATGTGGACTCGGTCGGTGTGCGGCGGGGAGAGGTGGATCCACTCGTTGCCGAGGTGCTGGACGAGATCGGGATCGAACTCAGCAAGCACAAGCCCAAAAGCTTCGACGAGTTTGAGGACACGTCCTTCGATCTGGTCATTACGCTGTCGCCAGAGGCGCATCACAGGGCGATGGAACTCACGCGCACGTCAGCCGCCGAGATCGAATACTGGCCCACGATGGACCCGACCGCGGTGGAAGGCTCCCGCGACCAGCTTCTGGACGCTTACCGGGCTGTCCGCGACGAGCTGGAACGGCGTATCCAGAGGCGTTTTGAGGCCCGGCCGGCTTCAGACGTCTGAAGCCCTAAACCCTTGCTTTTGGCGCGTTTCGGTGCAATCTCCCGCCCCGTTAACCCGACCTGAGGACGAATGGCCAAGGAAGAACTGCTCGAATTCGAGGGCACCGTGAGCGAACTTCTGCCCAACGCGACATTCCGCGTGATGCTGCAGAACGGCCACGAGATCATCGCCCACACCGCTGGCAAGATGCGCAAGAACCGCATCCGCGTGCTGACCGGCGACAAGGTGATGGTGGAGATGACGCCCTACGACCTGACCAAGGGACGCATCACCTATCGCTTCAAGTAAGACATCGCACCCGCTGCTTGTGCTTGCGAGCGAGAGCCCGCGGCGCAAGGCGCTTCTGGCGCAAGTGGGCATATATCCCGATCACATCAGCGCCGCTTCCATCGACGAGACACCGCGCAAGGCCGAAGCACCGCGTGTTTATGCGGAGCGCCTTGCGGCTGAGAAGGCGCGTGCCGTTGCAGATCGTTGGGATGGCGCGCCGGCACTCTTTCTGGCCGCGGACACGGTCGTTGCATGCGGTCGCCGCATCCTGCCGAAAGCGGAAACCGATGAAGACGTTGCGGCGTGTCTGAAACTTCTCTCCGGCCGTGCGCATCAGGTGATCACGGCTGTTGCGCTGGTGAAGCCGGATGGTTCGCTGCGCAGGCGCACAATACTAACGCGCGTTATGTTTCGGCGCCTCGATGCCGTCGAGATGCAAACATACATCGACTCTCGCGAAGGGATCGGCAAAGCCGGCGGCTATGCAATTCAAGGCCGGGCCGAAATATTCGTACGCGGATTGAATGGTTCCTATTCCAATGTGGTGGGATTGCCACTGGCAGAAACCGTGAGCCTGTTACGCGGCGCGCAATATCCGTGCTAGTCTGGCGCCTGTCGCTATTCGTCTGAGCTCTGAATGTCGAAAGAAGTCCTGATCAACTGCGGGGCAGGGGAGATTCGTGTCGCCCTTGTCGATGACGGCAGGCTGCAGGAGTTGACGCTCGAACGCACGATCGGGCTCGACGAAGGCGCGCCGAAAAATCGCGGCGAGGGCCGCAGTGGCCACAGTCTCGTCGGGAACATCATCCTCGGTCGCGTGCAGCGCGTGCTGCCGGGCATGCAGGCGGCATTCGTCGATATTGGGATGGACAAGGCGGGCTTCCTTGGAGCGCGGGAGGCGCGCTGTCTGGCCGACCTTCCGGGCTTTGAAGAAGAACGCACGCCAAAGATCGGTGAGTGCGTGCATGAAGGCGAAGAAATCCTTGTACAGGTGGTCAAGGACCCTATCGGTGACAAGGGGGCACGACTTTCCGCCAACGTGACCATTCCGGGGCGGCTGTCTGTGCTGGTGCCGAACCAGCCCGGTGTCGCGCTGTCGCGGCGCATCGAAGGCGATGATGAACGTGCGCGCATGATTGCGATGGGTGAACAGATGATCGCCGAGGGAGGCGATCGCCTGGTGCCCGGCGCGGGCTATATTCTGCGCACGGCCGCGACCGACGCGACGCTGACCGACCTCAAGGAAGATGCAGAACGCCTCGCCGATGCCTGGCGACCGGTTCTTGCCAAGCGTCAGGCGGCGAAGTCGCCGGCGACGCTCTATCATGATCTTGATCCGGTGGAACGCACGCTTCGCGATATGGTGCGCGCCGATACGGCCGCGGTGATCCTGGATGATCCGGCTGCCGTCGAGGCTGCAAGGGCATATTGCCGCCGCGCGATGCCCGAGGCCGAAGAGATCATCGAGTTGTTCGAGGGGCCCGGCGCGCTTTTCGACATGTACGAGATCGAAGAAGAGATCGACAAGCTCATGAGCCCGCGCGTGCCGCTGCCGTCCGGTGGGTGGATCACGATCGAATCCACGGAAGCGCTGACAGCGGTCGATGTGAACTCCGGAAGCTTCACGGCGTCGACGGGTCTCGAAGAGACGAGCGCGAAGGTCAATCTTGAAGCCGCTGACGAAATTGGCCGGCAGGTGCGCCTGCGCGGTATCGGCGGACTGATCGTCGTTGACTTCATCCATCTCGCTGATCCCGACAATATTGCCAAGGTGCTCGATACGCTGGCTGTCAGCATCTCCCGCGATCACACGCCGACACAGATTTCCCCGATGTCCGAATTTGGCCTGGTAGAGATTACGCGCAAGCGCGTCCGCGATCCGCTGTTCAAGCTCATGAGCGAGTGCTGCCGCGGTTGCAGTGGCCACGGTCGCAAGCGCACCCGCGACAGTATCGCGCTGGAAGTCATGCGCCGCGTCGAACGCACGGCTTCTGCCGTGCCAGGCAAGGCCATCGTCGTGCGTGCCGCGCCGGATGTGGTGCGCTGGCTTGAGGAGCATGGCGAGGAAGTCGGTGCCGCGCTCGCCCGCCGAGGTGCACCGCGCGTCCGGTATGAAGCGCATGATTGCTACGCGCGCGAAGGGTTCGATGTCTCTACCGCTGCCTGACGCACGCAAATGCGCGGTCTGCGGCAAGCCCCAATCGCGCAATTTCAAGCCGTTCTGCTGCAAACGCTGCGCAGATATCGACCTCGGCAACTGGCTGGGCGAACGCTACGCCGTGCCAACCGTCGAGGCGCCAGACGGACCTTCGGATTCCAGCGAAATTGATGGATAAACGGGCGCTGGACAGCGCCAGAGCCGTCCACTAAAAAGCCGGTCCTTTCGACGGTATGCCCAGGTAGCTCAGTTGGTAGAGCAGCGGATTGAAAATCCGCGTGTCGGTGGTTCAATTCCGCCCCTGGGCACCACCATCCCACCCCCCCCAAGAAAAAATCTCCCGGTCTTGCCGCTACACTGACGAACGCGGATGTGGTGAATTCCAGCCGCGGTCGCGGGTTTGCGTATGGAGCGAGTTTCGATGGGTTCACGGGCATACGATGCGGTTCTGATCGGCGGTGGGCACAACGGCCTGACCTGCGCGTTCTATCTGGCGAAGGCTGGATACAAAGTCTGTGTGCTGGAGCGTCGCGGCGTCGTCGGCGGTGCGGCAATCACGGAAGAATTCTATCCCGGCTTCCGCAATTCGGTCGCGAGCTATTCGGTCAGCCTTCTCAATCCGAAAATCATCGAGGATATGGATCTGGCCCGGCATGGGCTGAAAGTCGTGTTGCGCACCATCTCCTATTTCGTGCCGCTGGACGATGGCCGATATCTGATCGTGGATCGTGACAAGGAACGCACGGCGCGAGAGTTGGGCCGGTTCTCCACGCGTGACGTCGCGAACTATGCCGCCTACAACGCTCGGCTAGACTCGATCGTCGATTTGCTGCGCTCCGTCCTGATGGAAACACCACCGAATGCCGGTGGCGGATTGCGCGACCTCCTTGGCGCGCTGACAATGGGTAATCGCGTCCGCCACCTTGGAATGGAGGGGCAGCGCGATCTGGTCGATTTCTTCGCCAAGAGCGCAGGCGATATTCTGGACTACTGGTTTGAGACCGATCCGCTGAAAGGCATCCTCGGCTTCGATGCGATCACGGGCGCCTATGCCAGCCCCTATACGCCCGGCACCGCCTATGTGTTGCTGCATCATGTGTTCGGCGAAGTGAATGGCATCAAGGGCGCGTGGGGACATGCTATCGGCGGCATGGGCGCTATTACGCAGGCGATGGCGAAAGCTTGCGCCGAAGCCGGTGTCGATATCCGAACAGACAGTCCTGTGCGTGAGGTCGTGCTGGATCGCGGGCGGACGTCGGGCGTTGTGCTGGAAGACGGTACGGCGATGTACGGTCGCGCCATTGTGTCGAATATCAATCCGAAGCTGCTCTATGGCGGGCTCATCCCGGATAGCGCGCTGCCCACCGATTTCATGGAGCGCATCAACAAGTTCAAATGCGGATCTGGCACATTCCGCATGAACGTGGCGCTCTCCGAACTCCCGAACTTCACATCGAGGCCGACGGAAGGTGCGATGATGGATCACCACGGCGGAAGTATGATGATCGCGCCGTCATTGCAGTATCTGGATGAGGCGTACACCGATGCGCGCCGTATCGGCTGGGCAAAGAAGCCGGTGATCGAGATGCATATCCAGAGCGTGCTCGACGACAGCCTTGCACCGAAGGGGCAGCATGTCGCCAGCCTGTTCTGCCAGCATGTTGCCCCGGAACTACCCGATGGCTCGAGCTGGGACGACCATCGCGAGGAGGTCGCCGATGTCGTGATCGACACGATGACGCGCTACGCGCCGAATTTCCGGTCGTCCGTCGTTGGACGGATGATCCTGTCGCCACTGGATATGGAACGAAAGCTGGCGCTCGTCGGGGGCGACATCTTTCATGGGCAACTTGGCCTCGATCAGCTCTACAGTGCAAGGCCTGTGCTTGGGCACGGCGACTATCGCGGGCCACTCAAAGGGCTCTATATGTGCGGATCGTCGACCCATCCCGGCGGCGGCGTGACGGGGCTTCCCGGCCACAATGCCGCGCGCGAGATCATCCGCGATTTCAAGCGCGGGCGTTTGCCGAAGGCCGCCTAAAGCTGTCTCTCGAAGATTTTGCGGGCGTCGTCGATGTGCTCAAGCACCGCGTTTCTCTCAGCCGGTGTGTTGTAGTCGCGGTTGGCTGAGGCGACAGCCCGCACCTTGTCTATCCATTTGACGAAGAAAGCGGCGTCTTCCTTCGACCGGATCGGTTCGCCGCCAACGGTCACGAAGACCGGGTTTGTGCTGGCATAAGGATAGAGATCGAACACGTCCGGGGTCGCATGGTCATTCCATGCGCGCAGCACGATCCAGCCGCTTCGGTCGACGGGAATCTGCTCTGCGAAGTCGGCCGATGTGCGCTCGCCGCCAAGGCCGATCGTCTTGACGACTTTGCCGTTGAGCACGACCTCCAAATGGTCGATGGCGGTGAATGACCGCAGCCAGCCATGAAGCTTGAGCATGTGTGCACCGGCGGAGAGGGCTATGTCGTCTCCGGGGCCTTTGTCCTCCACGGTCAGACCGATGAGCGGACCATTCGTCGCCATGCTATGCCCGGCCTTGAGACCCGCCAGCCAGGCACGTTCGCGGCCGAGCGATGACGTGTCGGTCGTCGGAGTGGGCTTCACGTAAACGCGCGCGAGCCCGACCGGGCCGCGTAGCGATGCGTAGTTCGTCATTGCGTCCGTGCCCCCTGCAGCAGGGAGGCGAAAGCCGCAATTCAGGAGTCGATACCAGATCGACGCGCTTTCGCGATGATTGCTGAATCCGACGACTTCGTAATAATCGACCTTGCCGAGAGCGACATCCACTGGAAGCTCGTTCGCGATCGTCTTGTCATGATCCGGATCGGGCGCAACGTCGAAGGGATGCACATAGCCAACGAGCGCGTGCTGTGCGTGGCCAAGATCCGCCACAGCGGCATTGTCGGGGTAGAGGCTCGCGGCCGCCGTATAGGGATAACCGACGTAACCCGGAATGATGTAGTGGTCATCCAGTCCGAGAAGGCCCAGATGGCCCCAGACGCTGGTGTGGTACTCCTGAGAATGGGCGAGGAGGGTATTCGGCGTCGAAGCCTCGTCCGGGAGGGGCGAAAAATAAGCGATGTCCGGAACGCGCTGCTCCTTGTTCACGACGAGGTCGAATACGGTGTCGAGATCTTCGGCTTGTGCCTGCGCGATCAGGTCTCTGGGCTCGCTGCGATAGGTGCCGCCATAGTTCATGTGATCGTGAACATCGCCGCTTTTCCACGTCGCGAACTCCGGCGGGGTATCCAGGCGATGCATCGTAATGCTCAGCGATGCCGTGTTGCCCTCTACAATGTCGGCAGACGCCCGTTCTATACGGTGCGCATCACCGTACCAGACCACGATAGTGGCTTTGCCCGTGGGCATCGTCAGTTGTCCGCCATCTCCCTGGAAGTAGTGTGTCTCGAAGTCCTGCCGATCGCGATCGAAGGAGTCGTCTCCCCGCATCAGGGAGGTATCGGGCGCATAGGCCCGGCCGTCGCTGCCCAATACTGAGACGCGCGCTGTGATCGTGCGGCCGGTTTCGTCAACGATATGCAGTGCGAGCGTTCCCATCGGGCGCTTGTAGATTCGCTTGCCGATCATGAGGGCGTGCCGCGCGCCGCCGACCGCATCCTGAATCACAATGTCCGTGTTCTTGTTCGCATTGGTGATGTAAGCAATGCGCGTGGAATCCGGCGACCAGCGCGGCCGTGTTGCGTCCCAGTTTCCGTAAGTGACCGGAAACGGGTAATCGTCGCCGGCAGCGGTCAACAGCCAGATCTGGTTCGTCTGCCGTCCGGAGTAGGACGAAAATACCACCCGCTTGCCGTCGCGAGACCAATCCGGCGCCGCTTTCCAGTTGGTCTCTTCGCGGTGGACGAGATGCGCGTATGCGTGCCCGTCGATCGCGCGGCGCCAAAGAGCGCCGGAGCCGTGGCCGATCTCGGGGTTGTCGACGTAGATGAGGCTGCGTCCGTCCGGCGACCACGTTGGACTGAGTTCCTGATCGAAGGGGCTGTAGTAGTAGCGCGCAATTTTGCTTTTCCGCTCTCTCATCCAGGGCTTTGCAGAAAACCCGTTCTTGCCGAAGGCGCCGACGAAGATATGGAAATGACAGGTACCCTTGGTCGAAACGAAGGCGATGCGGTTGCCATCCGGTGACCAGCGCGGTTCCAGATTGACGTCGCCGCCTTGTGTGATTTGTGTGATCGCGCCGCTTCGCAGATCGAGCGTGTAAATCTCTTCCGCATCGTGCAGGTAGCGCACAAAAACGATGGTCTTTCCGTCCGGCGACCAATCGGGCTCAAAATCGTAGCCGGGGCCGGCTGTCAGTTCGTACGCCGTCGTGGAATAGACATCCTGCTTCCAAAGGCTTCCGGCCATCGAATAGACCAGCGTGTGCCCATTCGGTGACCACGCGAGTGCACTTGGGCCTGTCGTGAGCTCGGGCAAATACATCTCGCGATAGTAGTAATCGTGCGGGACCTTGATCTGTTTCAGGACTGGTGCGCGGTCCGCGAATGCCGTCGTGGCCGCCAGAAGCGCGAGGCCTGCGAGCGCAATTTTCATACCCGTGCCAATCGTTTGAAATGATCGCCGTCGAGCACCATCATCTGCTCTTCCGGCGCGTCGAAGCCGAGACGCTCATAGAAGCCCGCGCCTTCATTATTGTCGACGTCGACGGACAGCCGCATGTACCGCGCTTCGTGCTCGGACGCGCGAGCGGCGACCGCGGCGAGAAGTCTGCGCCCCAGCCCGCTGCCCCGTAGCGCGCCATCGACGTAAAGGTCCTGAATGTACACACCCGGGCAGCCGCGCCACGTCGAGAATTCGTAGAAATAAAGGACCAGCCCGACCGGCTTTCCGCTACGTCGCGCGAGGATGGTCTCAAAGGTTGGATTTGGCCCGAAGCCGTAACGCGCAATGTCTTCTGGCGTGCTTTTCACGTCGTGCGGCCGTTCGAGTGCGACGCTCAACTGCCGCAGAAGTTCGTGGATTGCGGGCGCGTCTTCGCGCACCGCATTTGCGATGAGAATGTCGTCGGTGGATTGCGCCCCTGCCATGCCGTCATGCTAGCATTGCTTCGGGCCATCATGAACTCGCATCTTTTCTACCAGACACGCCTGCGCCGGCCGCTGCTTGATCGCGCGGAAGGGGTCTATCTATGGGATGTTAACGGCAAGCGTTATCTCGACGGCTCGAGCGGCGCGATGGTTTCGAATATCGGCCACAGCAATCCGCGCGTACTGGAAGCGATGCGCGAGCAGATGGCGAAATCCACCTTCGGCTACAGGCTGCATTTCGAAAACGAGCCTGCCGAACGCCTTGCTGCCCGTCTGGCCGAACTCGCGCCCGAAGGCCACAACAAGGTGTTCTTCGTTTCCGGCGGATCGGAAGCCGTGGAGAGCTGCATCAAGCTCGCGCGCCAATGGGCTGTCGCTACAGGGCAACAAAAGCGCTGGCGCGTGATCTCACGCGAACCGTCCTATCACGGTTCGACATACGGCGCGCTCGCGGTCACCGGATATGCGCCGCTCAATGATCCTTTTCGGCCGATGGTACAGGAGATGCCGAAAATCCCTGCGCCGCGCTGCTATCTCGATCGCGACAACTTCAGCGACGCGGAGCGTGGACTGCGCTATGCAGAAATGCTGCGCGAAAAGGTTCTGGAAGTCGGGCCTGAGAGCGTTCTCGCCTTCATCATGGAGCCCATTGGCGGGGCTTCGACAGGCGCGCTGGTAGCGCCGGACACGTACTATCCTCGCATCCGCGAGATCTGCGATGAGTTTGGCGTCCTTCTGATCTACGACGAAGTCATGACGGGTGCCGGCAGAACCGGAAAATATCTCGCCTGCGAGCATTGGGGCATCAATCCCGACATCATAGCGATGGCGAAGGGCCTGGGTGCCGGCTACGTGCCGCTCGGTGCGATGCTGGCACATGACCGCATCGTCGAACCGGTGTTGGACAGCGGTGGCTTTCAGCACGGCTACACCTATGCCGGAAATCCACTGGCGTGCGCGGCGGGGCTTGCCGTTGTCCATGACATCTTTGCGCAGAATATGATGATCAATACCGCCAATGTCGGCGATTTGCTCAAGCGCGAACTCGAAAAATTGAAAGACGAATATGCTTTCATCGGCGATGTGCGCGGCAAGGGGCTGCTTCTCGCATTCGAGCTCGTGTCGGATCGCGGGACGATGAAGCCGCTTCCGAAGGATTTGAACGCCTACCTGAAGCTCGTCGAGATGGCCTACGAGCGCGGGTTGATCATCTATGCGCGCCGCACGCGCGGCGGGCTGGAAGGCGATCATTTCCTTGTCTGCCCCCCCATGATCACAACCACGGAACAGGTCGCGGAGATCATTGAGGCGCTGAGAGGCAGTCTCAATGCTTTCGCCAAGGAAATTTCATAATCGCAACAGAGGAAACGTCATGGCTATCGATTTCGAGATTCCCGAAGACGCGAAAGCAATTCGCGCGCGCGTACGCGAATGGGTTCAGGATGAATGCATCCCGGCCGAGAAGCGGCTGAAGGACAAGGAAAGCTACAAGGCTGTGCTCGCCGAACTGAGGGCGAAAGCGCGGGCGCAGGGACTGTGGTGTCCGTTCATTCCCAAGGAGCACGGCGGCATGGGCCTGGGGCCGCTCGCCAATGCGTTGGTGCAGATGGAGCTGGGCCAAAGCCATCTGGGCGCGCTGTCGATGAACTCTCAGGGTCCCGACGACGCGACGATGCTGACGCTTCTGGCGCACGGCACGGAATATCAGAAAGAGAAATTCCTCAAGCCGTTGCTCAACGGCGAGAAGCGCATCTGCTACTCGATGACGGAAAAGGCTGCGGGCGCGGACGCGACCGGCATGCAGACGCGCGCCGAGAAGAAGGGCAACAGCGCCTATGTGTTGAATGGCGAGAAGTGGTTCTCTTCCGCGGCAAGTGCCGCCGATATCGCGCTGGTCATGGCCAAGACAAACCCCGACGCGCCGCGCCACCAGCAGTATTCAACGTTCATCGTCGAGTTGCCCAATCCCGGTTACCGGATCATCCGCGACATCAAGACGATGGCGGTGGAAGGTCCGCTGTCTCACATCATGGGTGGCGGTCATAGCGAGATCGAGATCAAGGATCTCGAAGTCCCAGCCGATAACATTCTGGGCGGCGAGGGCAATGGTTTCAACATGGGCCAGCATCGTCTGGCCTATGGGCGTCTCCGCCACGGGATGCACAACGTTGCGATGGCGCAGCGCGCGCTCGATATGGCGACCAAGCATGTGACCACGCGCTCCACCTTCGGCAAGAAGTTGTCGGAGCGCCAGGGCGTGCAGTTCATGCTTGCCGATTGCGCAAGCGAACTCTACATGGCCCGTTTGATGCTGCTGCACATCGCTTACAAAGCCGAACGCGGCATGGATCTCCGCCAGGAGAACGGCATCGCAAAGGTGTTCCTGGCGCATATGGTGCACAAGGTCGTGGACACCGCGATCCAGCTCCACGGTGCGCTTGGCTACAGCCAGGATACGCCCTTGGCGTCGTGGTACACACACATCCGCTCGCAGCGCCTTGTCGATGGGCCGGATGAAGTCCATCGCTGGACCACGGGCCGCAATGTCATCAAGGCGTATGAGAAATACGGCACGACGGCGAGCGCCGCCGGCGGCGATCTGCTCTGACTATTTGGGCGTGACGATGCCTTCCATCTTCACGACCTCGAAGTTCGAGCCCTTGACCTGACTGAGCTCTCCGACGAGATGGCTGTTGTTCCAACCATCATTGGGAGCACCTGAGATGTACCAGTTGCTCCCATTGTCGGCGACCATCATGCCGTAGGTCTTCAGCGCTTGAAGGATCGTTTTTGTTTCCTTGCTGAAGCCGGACGGAATTGTGTAGCTGGCCTTCAGGCGCACGCGCATGCCCATCGGCGGCAGATTCGGGTTCTGATCGTCGGATGCCCAATGGTTCGCGGGCGGTACGTATGCTTCACGCGAATGCTGCACTGTAAAGCGTAGCGCATGCGCGATCACGCCGGTTGAGGCTTCGTCATAGCGCGCGAGGCCGGGAAAGATCGGAAGGCCTGCCGCGTCGGCGCTTGTCCAGCCTGGCTTCTCGGTCGGGCGAACATCGTCGGAATCCAGATGAAACAGTGCGCCGGCATCTGCTTTCCATTGCATTTTCTGCAGCGGAAAAGCCCGATACATCTCGTACATGCGATTGGTGTCGCGATCGATCACCAGAACATGGCGGTCCCCGCCGAATTTGTGGCCGTTGACCTTGTAGCCTTCGATCAAGGCATCCGGCGGAACGGGAAAGGGCCCCTTGTCGCTCTCGTCCTTGTAGGCCTTCAGCTTGATCTTCACGTATTTCTGCGTGTCGGGGACGACGACATACGGAATTCCGATGATCGCGCCTTTGTAGGTGCCGCTGCCGAAATCGGGATGCAGGCCGGTGCCTGCGCCGATCGACGCGATCAGATTGTCCGAATTCGGATCGACGTCCGCGCCCGAGATATCGGTGTTCCAGGCGTTGTCGGCCGGGAACGGCACCGCGCCGTTCAGGTTTGCGTCGACGCCTAGATCGGCACCCGCCATGGTCCCGTACTGCCAGGGCGGATTGGTCTTCTTGTGCGCGGCGAGCGCCGGATGGACAAGAACCGCCGACAAAATGGCGGTCGTGGCGAATACAAATTTCATAGCGTCACTCCTAACGAAGCGCGCCCCCGTGATACGATCATTTCATTCGCGATTGCCATCCGCAAGACGGCCCAGACTTAAGAATGGGTTGCCCGCCCTGTTCGCATCCCCGATAATCGCCAAGCAAATCTTCGAAGAAAAACATGAGCAGGAAAGTTCGATCCGACGCGAAGGCCGCGCTTGAAGGAATACTGTTCGACGGCATGACAATCATGGCGGGCGGTTTCGGGCTCTGCGGCATTCCGGAGAACCTGATTTTCGCGCTGCGCGAGTCCGGCGTCAAAAATCTGACGGTGATCTCGAACAACGCCGGCGTGGACGATTTTGGCCTCGGTCTGCTGCTGCAGACGCGCCAGATCAAGAAGATGATCAGCTCCTATGTCGGTGAGAACGAGACGTTCGAGCGGCAATATCTGAACAAGGAACTGGAACTCGAATTCAATCCGCAAGGTACGCTGGCGGAGCGCATACGTGCCGGCGGATCGGGCATTCCGGGCTTCTATACCAAGACGGGCGTCGGCACGCTGGTCGCCGAAGGCAAGGAGCTCAAGGAATTCGACGGCGAGACGTATGTGCTCGAGCGCGGATTGCGCGCCGATCTTGCCATAGTGAAGGCGTGGAAGGGCGATGAGGAAGGCAATCTCGTCTACCGGAAGACCGCGCGCAATTTCAACCCGATGATGGCGATGGCGGGAAGGGTGACGGTTGCGGAGGTGGAAGAAATCGTTCCGACCGGTTCGATCGACCCTGACAATATCCATACGCCCGGCATTTTCGTGCAGCGTCTTCTGCACGGCACGAATTACGAAAAACGCATCGAAAAGCGCACCGTGCGCTCGGTAGCTTAGAGGTCCCCATGCCCTGGACGCGCGACGATATGGCGAAGATGGCCGCCCGCGAGCTTCGCGACGGTTTCTATGTGAACCTCGGCATCGGAATCCCCACGCTCGTGGCGAACCACATTCCCGACGGGATGGACGTCACGCTGCAATCGGAGAACGGCATGCTTGGCATGGGCCCGTTCCCGATGGAGAATGAGGTTGATCCGGATCTCATCAATGCGGGTAAGCAAACGGTGACGGCGCTTCCGCGCACGTCCTATTTCTCATCCGCGGACAGTTTCGCGATGATCCGCGGCGGGCACATCGATCTTTCCATCCTCGGCGCGATGGAAGTGTCGGAGGCGGGCGATCTCGCGAACTGGATGGTGCCGGGCAAGCTTGTCAAAGGCATGGGTGGCGCGATGGACCTGGTCGCCGGCGTGAAGCGCTGCGTCGTGACGATGGACCACACGGACAAGGCCGGTAAGTCCAAGCTTCTGAGGAAGTGCACTTTGCCGTTGACGGGCGTGCATTGCGTTCAGCGCATCATCTCCAATCTCGGCATGTTCGATGTCGTCGATGGCGGGTTGAAGTTGATGGAGCTGGCGCCCGGCGTCACGCGCGAACAGGTCGCTGCCAGCACCGAAGCCACGCTGGTTTGACGGCTACCGTTTTTTCACGTCGCGCAGCTTTTGCGGCAGCGGTCGCCTGGGCGGCTTGGGCGCATTCTCGATCTTTTCCTTTTCGGAACGTTCGGAGCGCGATCCGCGAAGCGTATTGATGAGAAATGCGCTGAACGCGAAAATGATCAGCGTGACGGGAATCGCCACAGCCACGGCGCCGGCAAGGAGATGGCCCATCAGGCGCGCCCCATCTTGTGTTCTTCGAGGCGCGGCATGATCTCGACGAAATTGCAGGGCCTGTGACGGATATCGAGCTGCCATTTGAGGATGCCGTCCCAGCCGTCTTTCACCGCGCCCGGCGAGCCTGGCAAGGCGAACAGATAGGTGCCGCCGGCGACGCCCGCGCAAGCGCGCGACTGCAGGGTGGACGTGCCGACTTTCTCGAAGCTGATCTGATGAAAGATCACGGAAAACCCATCGATCTCCTTTTCGAATACGGACCTGAAGGCTTCGACAGTTACATCGCGTCCCGTAAGGCCGGTGCCGCCGGTAGAGATGACGACATCGACGTCGGGATTTTCGATCCATCTCTCGAGTTGCGCCGTGATCTGGCTCTGATCGTCGCGCAGCAGCGTGCGATCTGCGAGAACATGGCCCGCTTCGGCAATACGTTTCGTCAGCGTATCGCCTGAGACGTCGTCCGATGGATCGCGCGTGTCCGACACAGTCATCACTGCGATGCGGACCGGAACGAACGCGATGGTTTCGTCAAGTTTGTGCGTCGTCGTCATCATTGTCTTCCGGCGCCGGGGGCGGGGGTGGCGGCGGGGCCGACTGGTGCGGCGGCTTGTAGATGGGCCAGCCGCCCGCCGCTGTATCGGTCAGCGCGGTCGCCTCAAGGCCAAGCCTGCGCCGGTACATCCAGAGATAGGTGAGCACGCGTTTCACGTACAGGCGCGTTTCCGGCGCGTGCATGCTTTCTATGGACAATAGAGCGTCGTCACCTTTGCCCTCGCGCGCGGCCATCCAGTTCGAGACCTTCAAAGCTCCCGCGTTATACGCGGCGCATAGCTGAACGAGGTTGCCGTTGTAGAGGTTGAGCAACTGCGCGACCATGCGCTGGCCAATCGCCATGTTGTAGCTTGGATCGTTGAGCTGCGCGGCTGCGCCGGCGCCGCCGATATGCGTGGCGGTGCCGGGCATGATCTGCATCAGCCCGCGTGCGCCTGGACCGGAAACGGCGGCGGGATGAAACCGGCTTTCCGCGCGGATGATCGCGAGCACCAGCGCGGGATCGATCGTGTAGCCGCCGTCGGGCTTGTAGGGAGGGACGGGAAACAGGCCGGTCAGCTTTGTCCCGTGCGCCGCTGTGATTTCGCTGGCACGCATTTCGACATTCGGAGCACCGAGCTGGCGCGCGAGCGCGGCGAAGGCCAGATCGAGACTGGAATTGCTCTGGTCGAAGCCGCGTTCCAGTTCTTCGCCGATCTGTTCGCGTTCGCCGACCTGCCAAAGCGCTGCGGCGCGATGCGCGGCCGGGATCTGCATGACGCGGTCGAAGCTCGCCTGATCCGTGACGGGATCGGAGAAGCCCGATTGCGTGTCCTGCCCCAGCATCTGCTCTGCCAGCAGGCCATAGAATGTCGGCTCTTCTTTCGCGGCCACTGTCAGCAGGGTGATGACGCTTCCAGGCTCTCCGGCGCGCGCATGCGCTCGTGCGGCCCAGAACGCAGCGGCCGAGCGCACCCAGTTCGGGACCGATCCGACCTGTGCCAGCGTTTCGAAATACTGCGCGGACTCGTGGAACATGCCGAGTCGGAACGCTGCGAGCCCTGCATTCCAGTCGAGCAGCGGCGCGGATCGTCTGTCCGTCGCCGCAACGCGGGCCGCGAGATCATAGGCCTTCTGGTCCATGCCTTCGGTGAAGTAGGACGCGGCGATGTGCTGCGAGAGGCGTGCCGCGTCATAGGACGGGATCGCGCCGCTATCGACCAGCGGCTGAAGAATCGCCATCGCCTGATCCGGCTGATCCGCCTTGATCGCGGCATTGATCTGCTCGTTTACAGACCGGGCGGCATCGGAACTGAGCGCGGGTTCCGGGATGTTGTTGTCTTCATATCCGCCGCCGCGCATGCGCGGTTTGCCGGCTGGCGCGGGGATGTTCGTCACGACTGCGACAAGGATTGTACGATGGTGTTTGCGCACCTTCTTGGTCGAGCGCTTGACCGCGAGACGATAGATGCGATCCGCAATCGAAAGGTCGCGGTAGTCATTCAGCCAGTCGATCAGTGTCGCAACCGGCGTGCGCTTGCTGTGCGGCGACAGATAGTGTTCTGCAAGCACATAGCCCTTCAGCGACGTGTCCGACACTTGCGCCATGAGCGCTTCGGCCCTGTCGAAATGGCCTTCACGCTCGGCGATGAAGATCTGGCGATAGCGTTCTGCATCGGCGCTTGAGAGCACTTGCATCGACTGCACATTGTTGGTGGGTTCAGGAACGGCATCTTGCGCGCGTGCCTGGGTGCAGAACGCCGCACCGATCAATAGTGCCGTGGCAATGCGGTTCAACGCCATATTGCGATCCCTGTGTTTACGCTTAGTCCTAGCCGTTGGCGGACGCTTGCTCAACAAGACCCAAAGCGATGATCTTCTCTTCAATCGCCTGAAGATCGCGCCAGGCCAGCTTTTTGTGCGCGGGCTGACGCAAAAGGTAAGCAGGATGTAATGTTGGCATGACCGGAACCATGCGCCCGTTCACCTGATACTCGAGCCAGCGCCCGCGCGTCTTCATGATTCCGTCGCTGCGTCCCATGACGTGACGCACCGCGACGGCACCTAGAAGGATTATGACACCGGGATCGACCAATTCGATGTGGCGCCGCAAGAAGGGCAAGCACATTGCCGCTTCCTCGGGCGAGGGATCGCGATTGTCCGGCGGCCGCCAATTGATGACATTCGTAATATAGGCTCGGGTGCGATCCAGGCCGATGGCAGCCATCATCTTGTCGAGCAGTTTTCCTGCGCGCCCGACGAACGGCAGGCCCTGCTTGTCTTCATCACGGCCGGGTGCCTCGCCGATGAAAAGAATACGGTTCGCCGGAT